>Ga0256834_1000402_pt1 | contig 31537 bp, 31 predicted proteins | sample 4281140metaG_FD_190536 | JGI IMG/M metagenome (GOLD analysis project Ga0256834, IMG submission 190536) | Hydrothermal vent microbial communities from East Pacific Rise, Pacific Ocean - 4281-140 | ecosystem: Environmental > Aquatic > Marine > Hydrothermal vents | place: Pacific Ocean: East...
TGCCACCCACAGCTTGGATGAAAACGGTGAATGGAAAAACCTGATGCAACAAAAAAACAGCAGTAGTGATGTATCATCGACAGCGGCTCAAATGCCACGTTTATTAGGATTAGCTCAAGCCTCAAAAGTATATCGACATTTGGAAAAATTACCCGAAAATGCAGATAAATTTACCAATAAAGGTAATGAAATAGCCTGGGGTACCATTGGCAATGCCAGTACTTCCGAAGGCCATTTTTGGGAAACCATGAATGCTGCCGGAGTTATGCAAGTACCTTTGGTCATGCAAGTTTGGGATGATGAATACGGTATCTCGGTGCATGCCAAATACCAAACGACCAAAGAAAGCATATCTGAAATCATGAAAGGCTTTCAACGTGACGGTAAACATAATGGTTTTGAAATATTTACAGTCAAAGCATGGGACTATCCGGCTCTGATCGAAACCTATCAAAAAGCCGAAAAAATTGCCCGCGAAGAACATGTGCCTGTGCTTATTCATGTACAGGAATGCACCCAACCTATGGGACACTCTACTTCCGGTTCTCACGAACGATACAAATCTAAAGAACGACTGCAATGGGAAGATGATTTTGACGGTATCAAGAAAATGCGTGAATGGATATTGGATAATAATATTGCCGATGTCGATACCCTTGACCAAATAGAAAAAGATGCCAAAAAACGGGTTAAAGAAGCCCGAAAAAAAGCTTGGGCTGATTATACCGCCCCTATGAAAGCCGAAAAATTGGAATTGATAAAAATCATTGATCAGGTTATAAAAGAAAGTTCAAACAAAAATTTCATTTTGCCTGTCCGTAATGCCTTGGCACAACATAAAGAGCCCAAACGAGCCGATATATTAGAAGCTGCCCGTAAAGTTTTACGATTGATAAGAAAAGAAAATATCCCGTCTAAAAAAACTTTGGCCGCTTGGATACAAGAGTATAAAGCCATTCAACAACCCAAATACAGTAAGTATTTATTTAGCGAAGGTCATAAAAAAGCTACCAATATCAAAGAAGTAAAACCCGTATATAACCCGGATGCACCGATGGTGGACGGCCGTATTGTTTTACGTGATAATTTTGAAAAATTATTTAATAAATATCCCGAATTATTGATTTTTGGTGAAGACAGCGGTAAAATAGGTGATGTCAATCAAGGTTTGGAAGGCCTGCAAGAAAAATTTGGTGAAATTCGTATTTCTGACACAGGTATCAGAGAAGCTACCATTGTAGGTCAAGGTATTGGCTTGGCTATGCGCGGTTTGCGTCCCATTGCCGAAATACAATATTTGGATTACATTTTATATGGCTTACAAACTATGAGTGATGATTTGGCAACAGTGCATTACCGCAGTTTTGGCCGCCAAAAAGCACCTGCCATTATTCGCACCCGAGGACACCGCCTCGAAGGTATCTGGCACTCCGGCTCACCCATGGGCGGCTTATTGCACCTGTTACGGGGTATCAATATTTTAGTGCCTAGAAATTTGACACAAGCCGCCGGTTTTTACAATACCATGCTCGAAAGTGATGAACCCGCTTTGATAGTAGAAAGCTTAAACGGTTATCGTTTAAAAGAAAAAATGCCGGCCAATTTAGGCGAATTTAAAGTGCCTGTCGGTAAAGTTGAAATCATGAAACCCGGTAAAGATATTACATTGGTTTCATACGGCTCTACCTTGCGCTTGGTACAAAAAGCCGCACAAGAATTACAACAAGCCGGTATTGATGCGGAAGTTGTTGATATACAATCACTTTTGCCATTTGATATAGAACATGATATCGTCAAAAGCTTGCAAAAGACCAACCGTTTACTCGTCATAGATGAAGACGTGCCCGGTGGCGCATCGGCCTATATTTTGGATAAAATATTGAATGAACAAAACGGATGGCAATATTTGGACAGCCAACCGCAAACACTGACTGCCAAAGAACACAGACCGGCTTATGGCCATGATGGGGATTACTTCTCTAAACCTTCGGCTGATGATATTTTTGAAAAAGTATATGACATAATGAATGAAGCCAAACCTGAAAAATATCCTGATTTGTATTAACAGACTATCTGGCAAAAACCAATTTTTGTTTTTAAAATAAAAAAATGTAAATTTGTAATAAATTAACCAAAAAAATAAAACTATGTTATATTTAGCATCTGACAATTCAAGTATGTGGAGTTTAGGTAACCTTATGGGGGCATTTTTCTTTTTAGTAATTATTATTTTAGGATTGGTCGTCTATAAAATGGTTGCAGGTGGTGGCAGTCAAAAAACTCAAGATGACGAATAACTAATAAATCTTAAATGTATAAAAGACAAACATTGCTACTTTTTGGAGCTGTTTTTTTCGTTCTTCTATCCCCGTTGAGAGCGCAAAAAATAGCTCTGTTAAAATACAAAGGTGGCGGTGATTGGTATGCCAATATTACTACTTCACTTCCCAATCTAATTAAATTTTCCAATCAAAATATACATACTACCATTGATGCCAATGCAGATGTGGTAACACCGGATTCGCCGGATATTTTTAATTATCCGTTTATCCATATGACCGGACATGGCAATGTTTTTTTTGATGAGAATGATATTAAAAATCTAAAAAAGTATCTGACTAACGGGGGATTTTTACATATTGATGACAATTACGGTTTAAATCAATATATCAGACGTGAAATAGCTAAACTTTTTCCCGAGAAAAAACTGGTAGAACTACCAAAAAATCATCCTGTTTTTCATAGCTATTTTAACCTTCCGGAAGGCTTACCCAAAATTCATGAACACAATGGCAAGCGTCCGCAAGCTTTTGGTATTTTTGATGATAATAATCGTCTGGTTTTGCTTTATACCTATGAATCGGATTTGGGAGACGGTTGGGAAAGCGAAAGTATACACCACGACCCATGGAAGGTTCGTGAAAAAGCCCTAAAAATGGGAGCTAATATTTTATATTACGTTTTTACCAATTGAATCTTTAAAACTTATGAGCAAGCTTTTAATAAAAAATATTGGTCAGTTATTACAAGTGAGAGCTGACAAACAAGCCATACGCAGTCAAGCTATGGATGATTTGCCTTTTATTGAAAATGCTTATTTGATTATAAAAGACGATATTATTGTTGATTTTGGATCGATGACTGATTTGCCGGCCTATACCGGTGAAATCATTGATGCACAAGGAAAGATATTAATGCCTGCTTGGACAGACAGTCATACGCATTTGGTATTTGCAGCCTCACGTGCCGATGAATTTGTTGATAAAATCAATGGTTTAACTTATGAGCAAATAGCAAAACGTGGCGGCGGTATCTTAAATTCGGCAAAAAAAATGGCCGAAATACCTTTTGAAGATTTGTATAATCAAAGTAAAAAGCTCTTGAGAGAAACTATAGACTACGGCACAGGTGCCATTGAAATAAAATCGGGCTATGGTTTAGACCTTGAAGCCGAACTGAAAATGTTGCGTGTCATTAAAAAATTAAAGGAAAATTGTAAAATTCCCATAAAAGCTACTTTTTTAGGTGCTCATGCCCTACCCACTGCTTATAAAAATAGCAAAGGCGATTATATTAACTTGATTATCAACGAAATGCTACCGGTAATAGCCAAAGAAAATTTAGCGGATTATATCGATGTGTTTTGCGAAAAAGGCTATTTTACCGCCTCTGAAACCGACCGGATATTACAAGCCGGCCGGCAATATGGATTAAAACCCAAAGTGCATGTCAATCAGTTCAATAGTATAGACGGTGTGGCCGTAGCTGTTAATCACAATGCCATATCGGTTGATCATTTAGAAGTAATGACCTCACGGGATTTTGATATTTTATCACAATCAAATACCATAGCTACCGCCCTGCCCGCTTGTAGCTTTTTTATTGATATTCCCTATGCGCCGGTTAAAACAATGATTGAAAAAAATATTGCTGTAGCATTGGCCACCGATTTTAACCCGGGCTCAACACCTACTTTTAATATGAATTTTATTGTTTCATTGGCTTGTATCAAACAAAAATTAACACCTGCCCAAGCTATTAATGCCGCAACTCTTAATGCGGCAGCTGCTTTAGAATTGGCTGGTGAAATGGGTAGTATTGCCATAGGCAAAAAAGCCCGTTTGATAATGCTTAAAGATTTTATCAAAGATTATAAAGAAATTCCTTACTATTTTGCCATTAATCCCGTAGATAAAATATTTACCACACTTTCTTAAATTAATGATTTACAATTCTTTTAAATATTTTTTGAAAAAAAATTAAAAAAATTAGGATTCAATTAAAAAAAGCTTACCTTTGTCGTATTAATAAATTAAATTACAATAATGAAAACAGGAACAGTAAAGTTCTTTAATGAAACCAAAGGTTTTGGTTTTATTATCGAAGACGATTCAAACACAGAGTATTTTGTACACGTTACAGGATTAATTGATGACATCCAAGAAGGTGACAAAGTAGAGTTTGAACTCAAAGAAGGTAAAAAAGGATTGAATGCAGTAAACGTTAAGCAAGCTTAATTTTTATTGAATAAAGTTTTTTACGAAACCTGCCTGTTTTCAGGCGGGTTTTTTTATTTGTTATTTCTAAGTCCCCTCCAAGTATCTATATATTGTTGTGCCACATTTTTATAATCATGATACTGCTCTATAAAGAGACGGGCATTGTGTGATATTTCAATAATTTTATCTTGATTTTCAATAAGTTGTGATAATTTATATACCACATCATCTTTATCTGGTAAGACATTAATCGCCACCGGATCGGTTAATTTGTAATAAGCTTCAAATTCTTTTTCTGCACCGGTCAAAACACATTTACCTTTGGCCATGGCTTCCAAGGCGTTAAACCCCTGGTCATAAGAATATAACTGATCAATAAAAATGTGTGCGGCATCATACTTTTTGATATATTCGTTATAAGCCAGATTTTCGGCCAAAACAATTTCTACCCGCCCATTATACATTTTTTCTATTTCTTTGAGTGCTTGTAATACTATATGGGCGCCCTTTTTATAGTAACTAAACCGGTTGATGCCAAAAAAAATGTTAATTTTATCGTTGATTTTCAATGGATTGTAATCAATTTTATCAATATTTACCGGATTAGGAATCATTTCTACCGCTTTGGGGTGTCCGGCATACGGGATGGCATAATCCAGATCAGAGGGGATAATAGCTTGCACATTTTCAATCACAAAATGATGTAGATCTTTATAGTCCGGCTTTAAATATTTATAAGAATAATAGGCATCCTGTTTTAATTCGGGATTGGTCAGAAAAGGATCTAAAATAGAATACCGCATAATACCATCTTTATAAGCATTGATAACGTGCGTATCCTCGCCACAAGCTGACAAAAAAATCTTTTGGTTTTGCTTAAAAACCTGTTTAAAGAAAGCCATTTCATCAACCGGTCTTATGCCAAAAGCATCTTCATTGATCAATTGCACTATATCAAAACCTTTTAATTCAGGCAAAATTTTTAGTAAGTTATTATAAATATCAGTTTGGAAATGATTGTATTTGGTCAAATGATAGACCAACTGCCACCATTTATTTTGAAAAAAATGCTTTCTGATTTTTGAAGATACATCTATATCGGACGGATATTGCTTAAAATTGTCCCCCGTGCCTACCAATAAGACCTCATGTCCTAAAGATTTTAAACCTTCTTTTAATGAATTATGTAACCGGCTGTATTCGCCAAGTAATAGTATTTTCATATAAAAACAAAGATACTAAAAATATAAAATACCGTATTTTAAACGGAAAAACCAAATATGCTATTTAATATCTTGATTTGCAAGGTTTTATTGATTCTTAAAATTGAATTGCAAAGCCTCTGTAAATAGCATCAAAGCTATAAAAAAATCAAAAAAAAAACGTATATTTGTATATAGTAATTTTCTTGAAAAAAGATATTTATGAGCGAAGAAAAAAAACAAACACAAAATTATTCGGCAGACAGTATTCAAGCCTTGGAAGGTATTGAACACGTGCGTATGCGTCCTTCGATGTATATTGGAGATATTGGAGTGCGAGGTCTGCATCATTTAGTATATGAAGTTGTTGATAACTCTATAGATGAAGCGATGGCCGGTCATTGTGACCGCATTGATGTCGTTATCTATGAAGACAATTCGGTATCGGTCAAAGATAATGGCCGTGGTATACCTGTTGGTATGCACAAAAAAGAAGGCGTTTCCGCCTTGGAAGTTGTTATGACCAAAATTGGAGCCGGCGGTAAATTTGACAAAGATTCTTATAAAGTGTCCGGCGGTTTGCACGGTGTCGGTGTATCGGTGGTAAATGCCTTATCCGATCATGTTTTGGCACAAGTGTATCGCGAAGGCAAAATCTGGCAACAAGAATACCAACGCGGAAAGGCTTTATATCCTGTTAAAGTAGTTGGAGAAACCGAAGAAACCGGCACTTATGTCAAGTTTCATCCGGATAGTGAAATATTTAAACAAACCATTGAATTTGATTATGAAACCTTGGCTTTGCGCATGCGCGAATTGGCCTTTTTAAATAAAGGCATCACCATTACCATTACCGATAGACGTCAAAAGGATGAAAAAGGTGATTATGTGCATGACGAATTTTTTAGTAAGGAAGGCCTTAAAGAATTTATCAAATTTTTAGATGCCCACCGTGAACCGATTATCAGTGATGTTATCAGTATGGAGGGTGAAAAAAACGGTATTCCGGTAGAAGTGGCCATGATTTATAACACTTCTTATACCGAAAACATCCACTCTTATGTCAATAATATTAATACTCATGAAGGCGGCACCCATTTATCCGGTTTTAGACGTGGTTTAACAGGCACCTTGAAAAAATATGCCGAAAAATCAGGTATGCTGGATAAATTAAAATTTGATATTTCCGGTGACGACTTTAGAGAAGGTTTGACCGCCATTATTTCTGTAAAAGTTGCTGAGCCTCAGTTTGAAGGGCAAACCAAAACAAAATTGGGTAACCGCGAAGTCAGTGCGCCAGTAAGTCAAGCTGTATCCGAAATGTTGACTAACTACTTGGAAGAAAATCCGAAAGATGCCAAAGCAATAGTCGATAAAGTTATATTAGCTGCCCAAGCCCGTCATGCCGCAAAAAAAGCGCGTGAAATGGTGCAACGTAAAACCGTTATGGGTGGTGCCGGATTGCCCGGTAAACTATCCGATTGTTCGGAAACCGATTCCGATAAATGTGAAATTTTCTTAGTTGAGGGAGACTCGGCAGGCGGTACTGCCAAGCAAGGCCGCGACCGTAATTTTCAAGCCATTTTGCCTCTGCGTGGTAAAATTTTAAATGTTGAAAAAGCCTTACAGCACAAAGTTTTTGACAACGAAGAAATTAAAAATATTTTTACCGCTCTGGGAGTTACCATAGGTACCGAAGAAGATAGCAAAGCCCTTAACTTGGAAAAATTGCGTTATCACAAAGTCATCATCATGACCGATGCCGATGTTGATGGTAGCCATATTTCCACCTTAATTTTGACTTTTTTCTTCCGTTATATGCGCGAATTGATCGAAAACGGTCACGTTTATATAGCCACACCACCACTCTATCAAGTAAAAAAAGGACAGAAAAAAGCTTATGCTTGGAGCGATGAAGAGCGCGATAAACTGCTTGCTGAATTTGGACAAGGTGCGCATGTACAACGCTATAAAGGTTTGGGAGAAATGAATGCCGAACAATTGTGGGAAACCACGATGAACCCCGAAAGTCGTATTCTTAAACAAATCACTATTGACAACGGCACTGAAGCCGATCGTGTATTCTCAATGTTGATGGGCGATGAAGTCCCGCCTCGTAGAGAGTTTATCGAAAAAAATGCCATTTATGCCAATATTGATGCATAATAATAAATAATTTTAAGAGGCTGTCTCAAAAGAGTAAATTATCTGTCATTCCGAACATAGTGAGGAATCTTATATTTGATAATCAACAACTTATAGTTTTAACATTATATGAAAATGGTTTGTAAAAAACACTTTTGAGACAGCCTTGTTTTTTTATGCTTAAAAATAAGACAGACATATTAAATACTGCCCTTGAATTAGCAGAACAAAAAAAAACTTACGGAGAAATTAGAAAATTTGTAGTAAGTAATACTTCAGACAAAGAAAATGTTAAGAGGATAATGCAAGCAGTAGATGATGTAATTTTAAATAAAACAGTAAGCAAAAAGAATATAAAGTTTAAAAAAATTATTTTTTTTCTTGTTATTTTACTTTTGTTTGTTCCTTCTCTTATTTATTTTCTACAAGGTAAAGGAATTATTGTTTTTTTTCCAACCGGTGGCATTTTAGGATATTTTATTTTTAACAATTTTAGAAATTTGGAAACAATTAAACGAAATTCTAATACTAGACGTTTCAAATCAAGATTTTAAAATGAGTAACAAAAATCAACCCTTAAACGATTTAAGTGCATTAGAAAAGCTTTTGAAAGAGCAGTTCCCGGATTACGTCCCCGAAGATGCACCGGACACTAACGATAATATAGACACCCGTCAACATCTGGAAGCTCATTTCTCTAAAAAAGGGCGTGGCGGTAAAATAGTAACCATTATTAAAGGTTTTGAAGGCAGTGAACAAGCCTTAAAAAAACTGGGAAAAGAAATTAAAAATAAACTGGGCGTTGGTGGTAGTGTTAAAAACGGTGAAATCATTATTCAAGGGAACATTCGTGATAAAGTCGTTCAAATATTGCAAGATAAAGGCTTTAAAGTCAAGAAAATAGGCGGATAAATTTCAATGACTAAGGCCTTAATATCATCTTACATTTACATAATAAAAAAATGAAATGGTTTTCTGTCATTTCGAAGAAGAATAACGGCTGAGAAATCTGTTGTTCCATTGTAGACTTAGATTTCTAACTACGTTCGAAATGACAGATGCCGGATGTTTGGTGTCATTGCAAATGCAGTGAGAAATCTCTAACCATTTCTAAAGCATAGTATTTTAACTTTCTTTTGATATAGCTATGGTAAGGAGTATCTTTATTACCGTCCAAAAAGTTTAAAGTTTTTTTAAAATCAATTAAACTATATCTTTTTTGAGGTTATAATACCAAAATGATATTATTTTAGTTCAAAATATAAACCAATTTGGTATAATAAAAGCGAGCGGAATTTTCCGCTCGCTTTTATAGTCATAATTAAAATTTGATTAGGAGTGACCAAATGCCACAATTCTTAAAATCTTGATGTTGAGTACAATCCATCGCCAAGCTTGCCAAATAATGCAACGACGCATAAATCTGGTAAATTTGGTCGGAATCGGTGCATAAGAGAAGTCTGTATATCCTCTTGTAATTCTAGTTAAATAAGATTTATTACTTGCCATAATATATAATTTTTTTAAAGTTTTTTAATAAGTTAAAAGACTATTCGGGTAATAACCACCAGAATGGATAACCTTTGGCTTTATGTAAGAACATATAGTGCATAAACCACTTGAGCCAGTGCCCTGCAAGTCCGGGTTCACCCATAGTATAGGTTAACGACCGACCGAATTCGGGGTATTTTTCCCAGTTTTGAACAATAGGGAAAACTGTCATAGTAGCAGCCATACCGTTGGTCATGCCGTAACCGGCAGATACAATACAAGCGGCTCCCATTTTAGCCATAGAAGCTTTGTGTTTTAGTTTGTCCAAAGTAGCTTTACCTTTAATGACGTCTCGAATATTTTGTGCAACAATTTTACCCATAACACCGGAGGGCATTCCTGTTCTCGGCGGTGCCGGTACTATGGTAGTGCCATTGGGTGTTGTAAACGGTTTGGAAATAGTATGAGGTGGTGCAAAAGCAATACCCGGCGCAAATATATTTTTATAATCGGGATTTTGAACCACTTCGGGCCAATCACTGGCTTTCCATTCTTCATAAGGTTTTTTGGTATAATCGGCATCTACCACCATAAAACCGTTGGGTTTAAACAACTTAGGTGTAATATCTTCTCCTTGCTTGTCAAAAGCTTTAATACCGGGGCCGCTAAATGCCGGAATTAACATAGCGAAGTCATAGTGAATTTCTTTATATTCGCCCTTTAAGTTTTCATAGTGAATCTTATCTTTCTCCACTTTATAAACGCCGGCACGTTTAATCCATAATATTTCACGTTCTGCAAAAAATGATTCGGTAAATACTTTGGTAGGTGTTATGTAACCACCGTATTTAATATAAGCACCGCCCATGGCAAAGTCACCTACTTCATATTCGTTAGTAATGTAAGTAATATTTGCCAAATCTGATAAACCTCTTCGGTCTATTTCATGATAGACATTTAATACATATTCAAATGCAGCACCTTGACAAGTGGCACCGGGATGTCCAATACCTATAACGATATCTTGTTTTTCTCCGGCTTCCATTTTTTTAATGGATTTTTGCAGTTCTGCCCAGGCATGTGCAGCGTGGTCAAAAGAACATACAGATACCGTATTGCCGTTTTGTGGTCCTAAACCTTCGGTTTTATCAAATCTTAATTGCGGTCCGGTGGCATTAACCAAAAAGTCATATTCCACTTCTTCTGTTTCTCCGGCTTTACCTTGCCCAACATATTCTATTTTTACAAATGGTTTTTCATGACCGCTTCCACCTTCCGGATATATGGAAGTGGCTTTGGCTTGTTTGAAGTCAATTCCCCATTTTTTGTATTTGGGTTCCAGATCAAAATAAACCTCTTCCGGTTTCATTCTACCAACACCTACCCATATATTTGAAGGCACCCATTGGTATTTTGAATTTGGTGATACAACAATCACCTCATGTTTTTTTCCTAGCCACTTTCTCAGATAAGTAGAAGTGGTATGTCCGGCTATACCGGCACCTAGAACAACGATTTTTGCCATAGTTATAAGTTATTTTATGTTTTTCGGTTACAAATATAACATAATTATGATAAAAATCATAATTTTTAAAAATAATTATTCAAAATATCATTTTTTAATTTTTTAGTATAAACTGATTGTCTGGTATTTTTAAGGTATTATATTTTTGTTATGAATTTAATTACTAAAAATAAAAAATCAAATCAAAACTAAGCTTATTATTACATTATTTTAAATAATTATTTTTTAAACTTACATATATAAATAAATATAAAAAAGTGAATTTTGGTTATAATGATGCAAAAAAATGTTTAAAATAAGTCAATTGTTATGTCAAAAAGAATAATTATTAAATAAGTTGTATCTTATTTATACCGACTGTTTTTTATATTCATTTTGATAATAAAAAAAGCCGGATTAAAACATTATCCGGCTTGCTTTTATATGTAGTAATAATACTAAAACTCTTAAATAATCAACATGGAATCACCGTAAGAATAAAAACGATATTTTTCTTTGATGGCTTCTTGATATGCATCCATAATTAAGTCATAACCGCCAAAGGCAGCTACCAACATCAATAAAGTTGATTTTGGTGTGTGAAAATTGGTGATCAAGGCGTTGGCTATTTTAAAGTCATAAGGCGGAAAAATAAATTTATTGGTCCAACCTTCAAAAGGTCGCAGATAACCGTCTGCTGTTACCGAAGATTCCAAAGAACGAATAACAGTGGTGCCTACAGCGCAGATACGTTTTTTGGATTTTTTGGCATTATTAACTATGTCTGCGACTTGATCTTCGATAAAAAATTGTTCGGAGTCCATTTTATGTTTGGATAAGTCTTCCACTTCAACCGGATTAAAGGTGCCTATTCCGACATGCAAGGTAATTTCGGGTAAGTGTACACCTTTGATTTGTAAACGTTTTAATAAGTGTTTTGAAAAATGTAAGCCGGCTGTCGGTGCTGCTACGGCGCCTTCATGCTTGGCAAAAATGGTTTGATAACGTTCTTTATCTTCTTCAGTTGGTGGACGCTTGATATATTTTGGCAAAGGTGTTTGTCCCAATTCTTTTAATTTTTTTCTAAACTCTTCGTAAGTGCCGTCATACAAAAAGCGTAAGGTACGTCCACGCGAAGTGGTATTGTCAATCACTTCGGCTACTAATGATTCGTCTTCATCAAAAAACAATTTGTTACCAATACGAATTTTACGGGCAGGATCAACCATAACATCCCAAAGACGTGTAGCGGGATCTAATTCGCGCAATAAAAATACTTCTATTTTGGCACCGGTTTTTTCTTTATTACCATATAAACGAGCCGGAAAAACCTTAGTATTATTTAATATAATGACATCTTCTTCGTCAAAATAATCCAAGACATCTTTAAAAAGTTTGTGTTCTATTTTTCCGCTGTCTCTGTGTACCACCATTAATCTGGACTCTTCTCTGCAGTCTGCAGGATATTCGGCTAATAGTTCCGGTGGTAATTTAAAATCAAATTCTGATAATTTCATATATTTTGTATTTAATTGAAGTTGAAATCTTTATAAAAAGATGTTCAACAAATTAGCGGGCAAATATACAACTTCAAGGGGGGCTTTGTCAAGTTTTTAACCTTTTTATTTTAAATAACATAATTTTTTAGAGTTTTATACGGGGCAAAAGTCTCATTATTATAAAAACTTTTTTTAATCCCTTGCTTGATTTATTAGAAATAATTGTTTAATTTTAGACAAAAATTATTTATTATGGAAAAATACAGAGAAGTTGTTGGGCATATCATAAAAGAAGAGCAAATCAGTTTATTAAAGCATCAGATTATTTCCGGCACAGTGGTGGTTAATATTGACCATCCGTTTCCCGGTTTTCATGGTTGGGATTACAATTTCACTTCCAAACCGCGTTCTATAATTATTTTGACAGCAAAATTATATTCTTGGGCAAAAATATTGAGAGCACAGGCCTATGTCAATCAAAATACCGATTTAAAAATTAATGCTTCATTTGCCAAAATTATGGTTGGTAAAACCGTTTATTATGGTATGCGTATTAAGGGATTGAATAGTTATGAACAGATTCCGGGCTTACAAACGGCTTTGGAAAATTTCGGTTTAGAATTGCTGAAAAATAAAAAAATTAAAACCGATAAGCCGGTATCTATTAAAATAAGCAAATTTTTCCATATCAAAAATTTAGATGATCAAATCTATAAAGATCAATGCAACGATGATATGTATTATATAGAAATTCCTCAATATTTATCTTGGGAAACCTTTAGACAAATCACCGAAAATGTTAAGCATAATGTCAGCAATAACAATTTTGATGTGGTTAAAGGTATTTTTTACAAAGACGATACCGTCAAAGATATGATTCGTATTTTTAAAACCAAAATGACCTTGGAGTTATTGCAAGAAATTAAACAACGTTACGAAAAAGCCATTAAATCTGTTTAAAATGGAAGTAAACGAAGGATTACCGGTTTATCTGGACATAGACGGCCATAACATTGAAGTTAAATATCCGGGCAAACTATATTGGCCTGATGATCATATCACAAAATTGGAATTGGTTGATTATTATGTAAAAATAGCCGGCACCATGATGCCTTATCTTGAAAAACGTCCCGTTACTTTACATTATTTTCCCAGAGGCATACATAAAATATCTTTTTACAAACGAGATTACAGTGCACCGGTTCCGGGTTTTATTGACACGTATCCTTATGAGGAAATCAGTCAACATAAAACCATTATGGTGCCTGTCGTAGCGCATAAAGCCGGTATCGTTTATTTGGCTTCCAAAGGCTGTATTGAGTTTCATACATGGGCTTCAAAAATTACAGATATTCACCATCCTACTTGGGCGGTTTTTGATTTGGATATTTCTATCGGTGAAAATTTTAATTTGATACTTAAAGCAACTTCTTTATTAAACGAATACTTGAACAGTTTAGATTTAAAAGCTTTTGCCAAAACATCGGGGGGATCCGGTATGCATGTTTATATACCGGTTGCGCCCAAATATGAATTTTCGCATGTTAAGAATTGGGTTAGAAAGATAGGCGAAATCATGCAAAACAAATATCCGGACATATTTACCTTGCCTAAAAAACAAAATAAAACGCATGACAGCAAGCTTGTCGTTATTGATTATATGCAAAATGTTATTACTCGTAATACGGCCAGTGTTTACACCGTCAGAGCTAAAAAAGGTGCTACGGTTTCTACTCCGGTTAGTTGGGAAGAAGTTGATAATCAATCATTTGTGCCTGCTGATTTTAATATAAAAACCGTGCCGGACAGGGTTGATAAGTTAGGCGATTTGTTTGCCGGAGTTTTAAAGTTACAACAAACATTGCCCAACTTGGATTAGCTTTTTATTTGACCGAGTTCTTTAGCGCGTTGATAAGCTTGTTTAACGGCTTTAATAATAATGTCTTGTGTTTTATTATTTTCAAAAACTTGAATGGCAGCTTCGGTGGTACCGCCTTTTGAGGCGATTTTGATAATCAATTCTCTAAAATTCTCTTTACTGTTTTGAGAATATTCTATAATCCCTTTAAATGTTTGGTGCGTTAGCATTTCAGCTTGTGGCTTGGCAAAACCCAAATCTAAGGCTGCCTTAAAAATAGATTCCATAAAATATAAAACATAGGCAGGTCCCGAACCGGAAATAGCTGTGCCGGCATCAATTAAATCCTCATTGGATACGTATAAATTTTTACCGGTACTTTCCAGTAAATTTTGAACGGTAACCAATTCTATACGTGTTACTGCGGCCGAAGATGTAAATACACTCATCCCCTCGCCTATTTGTGCCGCAATGTTAGGCATGGCTCTGATTATTTTTTCAACATTTAGAGCATTTTTAATCGTTTGTATGGACACGCCGGCCATAATAGATAAAAATACTTGTTCTGTGCTAATAAATGGTTTAATAGATAAAGCCAAATTGTTAAAAGCCTGTGGTTTAACAGCTAAGACTATCAGATCTGCTTCTAATAACTCTTTTCCCGGTTTATTAAAAATATGCGAAACGCCTATTTTTTTTAATGCTTCAAATTTGGATGGATCTTTTTCCAAAACAGCAAAATTTGAAGTGTCTGTTATAAAACTATGCAGAAAACTTTGGGCAAAACTTTGTCCCATATGACCACCTCCAATAACAAGTATTTTCATAGGAACATTATTTACTGGCAAACATTTTTACATCGGACTCGCTAATTTCGGCGCCACCCAATATCATTAAACGTTCGACTACATTTCTTAATTCACGAATATTGCCGGTCCAATCGTAATTTTGTAGCAATTTGATAGCTTTATCACTAAATTTTTTAACCGGCATGCCTTGTTCCTGTGCTATTTTTTTTGAAAAATGTTCTATCAATAACGGAATATCCTCACGACGTTCGTTTAAAGACGGCACTTCTATCAGTATGACGGCCAAGCGATGGTATAAATCTTCTCTAAACCGGCCTTCGGCTATTTCTTTTTTAAGATTTTTATTTGTAGCGGCAATTACACGCACATCTACTTTTATGTCTTTGTCGCTGCCTACTCTTGTAATCTTATTTTCTTGTAATGCGCGTAATACTTTTGCTTGAGCCGATAAGCTCATATCACCGACTTCATCTAAAAAAAGCGTACCGCCGTGAGCTTGCTCAAACTTTCCTTTTTTGTCTTTGTAAGCGCCTGTAAACGAACCTTTTACATGTCCAAACAACACGCTTTCGATCAACTCGGAAGGAATGGCGGCACAATTGACTTCAACCATGGGGCCACGACTGCGTTGGCTTTTTTGGTGTATCCAGTGGGCTACCAATTCTTTACCGCTACCATTACTACCGGTGATGAGAACACGTGCGTCGGTAGGTGCAACTTTTTCAATTATTTCTTTGATTTGTTGCATTTTTTTAGATTGGCCAATCATTTCGTATTTTTTGTTGACCTTTTTTTTCAGCTGCTTATTCTCCACCACCAAAGCTTTGTGTTCCAAAGCATTTTTTACCGAGGTCATCAAACGGTTTAAATCCGGTGGTTTTTCAATATAGTCAAAAGCGCCCATACGCATGGTTTCTACGGCAGTTTCCAAATTGCCATGTCCGGATATCATCACAAAAGTGGTGTCCGGTTTTATTTTTTGGCTTTCTTCCAATACCTCTATTCCATCCTTTTTGGGCATTTTGATATCACAAAGTACCAAGTCGTAATCGTTATTTTTAATTTTATCAAGCCCTTCCACACCATCAACTGCTTCATCTATTTTGTAGGTTTTATCCATCTGTTCCAAAATTCTTTTCAGCACCCGTCGAATAGCAGCTTCATCCTCAATAATTAATATTTTTTTCATATTATAAATTTATAATGTATTAATGCAAAGATAATAAAATCTCATTGATCATACCAACTTCAAAATAGCTATCAATTTAGACTTGAAAATAAAAGAAAGAGGCTGTCTCAAAAGAGTTTTATTTAAATAGTTTGGAAAAAAAACAATTGTTAAATCACTGATTATCAAGTATGAGATTCCTCACTTTTGTTCGGAATGACAGATGATTCACTCTTTTAAGACAGTCTCTTTGAAATTAGAATTTTATGAAAACATATCATGAATTTTTTCAAAAAACGATTTTTCCGATTTGCCCGGATTGGGCTGAAAATTAGGATGGTTAAAATGTTTCTTAAAAAATTCTTTTTGTTCTTTATCCAGTTTTTTAGGAACCCAAATATTGACATTGATTAACATATCACCTGTGCCATAGCCGTCTAAATCGGGAACACCTTTGTTTTTAAGTCTTAATATTTTACCTGATTGCGTTCCGGGTTCAAGATGTAACTTGATTTTTCCATGGGGCGTTTCTATAATTTTATCGGTTCCTAAAACTGCCTCAGGCATGCTGATGTATAAATCGTAATGCAGGTTGTTACCTTCACGTTTAAATTTATCGTCGCTTTGTTCTATTAGTTGCACTATCAAATCGCCCGGAATACCGTTAGTGCCCGGCGCTTCATTACCTTTACCGCCTACTCGTAGTTGAACACCATTTCTGACGCCTTTAGGCAAATTGATGCTAACAACATCTTCTTTGGTTATCATTCCTTGTGCATCGGATCCATTGCCCCGGCTTTGTAATATTTGCCCTGTTCCACCACAAACATTACAAGTCCCGGTAGTTTGCATCCGTCCGAAAATGGTATTGGTAATACGTGAAATACGGCCGGAACCACCACATTGATGACAAGTTGTATAAGATGTGCCGGGTGCTTTTACTCTGCGTTTTATTTTAATTTTTTTCTCTCCACCTTTGATAATATCTTCCAAAGTGATTTTTAGTTTAACGCGTAAATCGCTTCCTCTGCTGCGTACTGTGGATTGACGACTGTAACTACGACCTTGAGATGAAAAACCGCCACCGAAAATATCTCCGAAAATATCTCCGAATTGAGAAAAAATATCTTCCATATTCATGTGATGACCGCCACCAAATCCGCCGGCACCCTGAAATGCATCATGTCCAAATTGATCATAACGCGCCCTTTTGTCAGGGTCTGACAATATTTCATAAGCCTCTGCCGCTTCTTTAAATTTTTCTTCTGCTGCTTTATCTCCCGGATTTTTATCGGGGTGATATTCTATGGCTTTTTTTCGATAAGCTTTTTTAATTTCGGCAGCAGTGGCAGTTCTGCTTATGCCTAATATTTCATAATAATCTTTTTTCATTGGTCTGCTTGTTTTATTATAACAAAACTGCCATAAGAGTTTTACGACTCAGTATGACAGCTTATTAAAAATATTTAAATGTTTGATTACCTGCCGGTTACAACTTTAGGGAATCTAATGTTTTTAGGCCCTAATTGATAACCTTTTTCAACAACATCTACAATTTTATCTTTCATTTTTTCGTCCTCTACCGGCACTTGAGCTATGGCTTCATGCACTTCGGGATCAAACTGATCGCCTTTGTTAACTTCTATGTTTTTTAAGCCTTCTTTTTCAAGTGTTTTTTTAAATTTATCATAAATTAGTTCGACTCCTTTTACCAATTCATCCTCTTTATTCTTTTTTAATTCGGCAATAGCCCGTTCAAAATCATCAAGTATAGGTAATAAATTTTTGATTACATTTTCAGAAGCCGTTTCAAACATTTCGAGTTTCTCTTTCGCGGTACGTTTTCGGTAATTTTCAAATTCGGCATACAAACGCACATATTTATCTTTTTCTTCTTTGAGTTTATTTTCCAAATCGGTTAATTTTTTTGCCATATCATTTTTTATAGTATCTTGTTCAAGTTTAGCATTTTCCGTAGTTTGATTCGTATTATTTTTATCTAATTTTTTAGCTTTAGTCTCTTTTTGGTTTTGTTTGGTTTGCTTTTTCATAGCAATATAATTTTTTGAATTATTCGCTAATTTTATTGCAAATATACTGCCAATTATTAAATCTGACAAATTGACATTTGATAGTAATTTTATTTCAAATTAAAATTTTGGAATTGTTCCTTTATATTGCTAAAATCCGATTTTTCGGGATAATATTTGCCGTACCAAACATAATCGTAAATATAGGTTAGTTTTTTAAATGTTGCTTGTATTTCCGTGTTTTGCAATTCATTGATATAATCATGGTTGGTTTTATCAGGGTGCCAGTCAATAAGTTGATTATCAATAAGTTTTTTAAGCAATTTTAAATAATAATAGCGCACGGCCAGGCGATAATCATTTTTATGAATTGCTGCCTCTATTAATGCATCTAAATTAGATTCTTTTATGATTTGTTCATCATTCAAATTGATAACTTGTCCGGTTTTATATGACATGTTTTTATTTAACATTATTAAATTGGCACCAATTAAAAATCTGAAAATTAAATAGGTAAAAACAGCAATAGCAATATAAGGTAAACTTCTGACAAAAATTTTGACCCACTGAGCTGCATTTTTGGGCCCTACCAACCAGGTAAAAAAACGTATCAGCAGTCGTTTTATTTGTCGTTTTATCCAGTTTAAGGCTTTTATAATAATATTTTCTTGACTTGGTTTAACCACATAGTCAAAGGCCTGTTGTTTCTTATATGTATCAATGGCTTTTTGAGGAATTTGTATTTTTTCAATACCGGTTGAATCAGGAATCATTGCGGGTTGAGCCAACAGCGGTTGATTCACTAATAAAACGATTAAAAAAAGATATTTAGTTATCTCTATTTTCATACTCACTTCCTATTTGGTCAATTTTATCTTGTAACCCCTCTCCCGTATGGTATTCTTTCAAACTGTAATATAAAAAACTTAGCGCTATGATAAATAAAATACGTAAAATGAGTTGTGCAACATAAGAAATAACCGACAATAAAGCAATAAATAAATCTCCTGAATATGATTGCGATATGGTATCCGGTTCTTTGGCAAGCATAAGCATTTTGACCATAATATATATACTGACCGGCGCATTGAAAACCATACCTATCAATCCGATAATAATGCTCATTACCAACATTACGCCAAAGCTAAACCAAAATCGATGTTTTAAGTAATCTTTGGTTTTGCTTAAAGCCGTTGAAACATCAATATCTTCAAAAACATACACATAATAAACCATTGTAAAATATATGATGGCATAGGCTAAAGCCGGTAATGCCAAGGCTATAATTAAAAACGCACCGGCGCTTCCGGCAGCAGACAAAAGCCCGCCTATAATAAATGAAATAACTCCCAAAAGTATTATTAAAAGAAAAAGCACTATGGTCAGACCTATTAATCCCCAAAATTTTTGCTGCACAAAGTTCTTGACTTTATCAATATCAGTATCTTGGTTGTCAGACCGATAGTATTTAATATAACCCGTTATGGTTGAAAAAAAACGTGGTAAAAAAATGATAGAAAAAATAAATAAAAACATGGCAACCAAAGCAAATCCGGGTGTAAAAATATCTATTTCTGAAGTAGATTCATATTGACGGCCATTGAATTTAAGTATATTATTTAATGAACCGAAATAATAATATACGTAAAAGAAGTAGCTTAATAACAGGCCGGCTATGATAAATCGGTTTTGTTCCCAGATTAGTTTTATGATTGATTTGGCATGCTGTTTAAAGAACTTAAAGGCATCTTCAACAATTTCATCTATGCTGCGTTGACGTTTAATTTCAAATATTTTTTTCATAATCGACTTGTTTTTGTTGTAAATATAGTTTTTTTGGTAAGATTACGTAGTAAAAAATGATTAAAGCCAGTGAACTCAGTATAATCATTATTGCCAGCCAGTCCGGCATTTCGGTATGACGGGTAACAAATCCTTCTAAAAAGCCCGCTATTATAAAAAAAGGAATGGTGCTTATCATGACTTTGAGTCCGTCACGTGCTTTTTGTTTAAAAGCATAGCTACGTGGATAAGTTCCGGGCATTAATATCCCGCTAGCCATGATAAAACCCGCTGCGCCTGCAACTATAATCACCGATATTTCTATGGTGCCGTGTATCCAGATGGTTCTTATTGACTCCCAAAACACTCCATGCTCATAAAAAAAGTATTGAAAAGCCCCCAACATTATGGCATTACGCATTAAATAATACAAAGTTCCCAAACCAAATAATAATCCCATCATAAAAGTAAATAAAGCAACCTTAATATTATTAATGGTAATTCCTAAAAACATATCTACTTCATTGGCTTGTTTGTAAACGGCCATAGGATCGCCTTTATCTATGTTTTCCAGAGTCATATCTACATACGCATTGCCCATTATCCAACGTGCAAAATCTGTATTTTGTGAAGTGGAATAGATACCTATCAAAGTAAACAAAGCAAATGCCAAAAACGACCATAATAAGTATTTACGGTAATTGTAAAACATCAATGGAAATTCTTTTAAATAAAACCGCAAAATAGCGCTACCGCTTTCCTTTTTGGTTTTGTATATTTTTCGGTGCGCCATACCTGCCAGTTCATTTAAATAAGCTGTCAAACGACTATCGGGATAATAAGTCAAAGCATAAGACAAATCATCGGTCAAATCCAAGTAAATAATAGTGAGCTCTTCCGGATTTATAGTATTATTTTGCTGTAATCTTTCTTCATAAGCCAGCCATTTATCTTTGTTTTTTTTAGAAAAAATTACCTCACGCATAATTTATATAAAAAACAAATTGATATCTTTATAATTTAAGCCAAACCATTCGCTGACCGCTTTATTGGTCAAAATACCTTTGTAGATATAAATGCCGTTTCGTAAACCGCGATTAAAGCGGGCTGCATCGTCAATACCTCCTTTTTCTCCGATATCCAACAAATAATTGAGAAAAATATTGCTCAATGACAAGCTGGCTGTCCGGGCATAGCGGGCCGGGATATTAGGAACCCCGTAATGCACCACGCCGTGTTTGACAACTATAGGATCTGAATGTGTGGTTACTTCCGATGTTTCGCTGACACCACCACGGTCAATACTGACATCAATAAATACCGATCCTTCTTGCATCATTTGTATCATGGGTTCGGATATAATAATGGGAGTTCTGGACTTACCTCTGATAGCACCTATAACGACATCTGCCCGTTGTAAAGCATCTAAAATAACATTGGGATTAATAGTGGATGTATATACTTGATTGCTCAAAAGGGTTTTTAAACGGCGCAATCGTGTGACGGAGTTGTCAAAAACTTTTACAGAAGCACCCAAGCCCAGCGCCGTTTTAGCAGCAAACTCTCCTACTGTTCCGGCACCTAAAATAACCACGCCGGCCGGTGGCACACCACTAATATTGCCTAATAACAAATTTTTGCCTACCAAGGGTTTGGTAAGCAGTTCGGCAGCTATTAACATTGATGCAGTGCCGGCAATTTCACTTTGCGCTCGCACAATAGGATAAGAGCCTTGTTCGTCTTTTAAAAATTCATAGGCTATAGCGGTTATCTTTTTTTTCAGAAGCTTTTGAATTAATTCTTTACGCTGAGTTTTTATTTGTAAAGCGGAAATTATAATCGATTCGGGCTCCAAATAATCTACCTCGGTCATGTCGGGCGGCTCCACTTTTAGCACAATATGACTTTTAAACACTTCTTCGGTGTTGTAAGTAATGCGTGCGCCTACTTCGGCATAATCCTGATCGGTAAAGTTTGCTCCTAAACCGGCGCCACTTTCCATGATTATTTTGTGTCCGTGTGCTACCAAAGTGCCTACGGCATCCGGCGTTAAACATATACGTTTCTCTTGCAGCCTGATTTCTTTGGGTATGCCTATATGCAATTCACTTTTCCGGTATTGAATGGCTAAGCGCTCTTCTTGTGGTAGTAAAATATCTTTGGAGTAGGGCTTTAACATATTTATAATATTTGTAAGTCTCGTGTTTTATTATCTTTAACAATAATACGAATTTTTTGTGAATTTTCGGGTAGAATAGGTTCAATAATATCTGGCCATTCTATAAAAACATAAGCTTGCGAATCATCTAAATACTCTTCAATACCAAAATCTAAGGCTTCGTAAAAATCTTTTAGACGATATAAATCAAAATGATATATTTTGTGTTGCGGTGTTACATATTCATTAACAATTGAAAATGTCGGTGACGATGCTTCATCTGTGGCGCCCAACTCTTTGACCAAAGCTTTGATCAAAGTAGTTTTGCCACTGCCCATTGGACCGTCAAATAATATGATTTTGCTTTTAGTGTTGTCTAATATAAATTTGACTACCTTAGGTAAATCATGCAATTGATAAGAAATCTGTTTCATTAAAAGAAAAGTGTTAGATAAATTTGGTGTAAACAAAAATACAAAATAATTTAAATCTATTTTAAACTAATTTTGAGGTAATGCAAATCGTTGACAACCAACATGTTTATAAATAAGACAAAAATCTCCTTTTTAATTTTATATAATTTTATGACTAATGTCAGTTTTATATATTTTTTTAAAAACTACTTTTGAAGCAAAAATATAATATATGTCAAAGCAAACCGATAACAAACATGACTTGGAAGCTTTGTTTACCAACCCTGAGCCATGGGAAGCTTGGGAAAGTAAGTTGGTAGGCGGTAGTATTATTATTGCAGTTCTTTCGTTAGCTGTATTAGGTATTTTAATCAATTTCTTTTTATTAAAATGATTCCACTTCATTATAAATTGTATTATCAAAACCGGCAATGGCTGTGTGAAAACGAAAGTCACAGATTTGTAGCAGATGAATTGGAAGATATTGATCAACAAATTAAACAATATTTGGTCAATACTTACCGTCAAGGCACATTTAATATCAAATTACATTTTGACTTTAATGCTTTTCCATTGTGGATGCGCCAGTATATGCCACATTATTTTAATCGACAAATAATTATTAAAATATAACAAACAAACTATTATGAATCAACAAATTAACAAAAAATGGCATAGTGGTATGTTCAGCACCGAAGACTGGTGGTCGGCTTGGCTCGGTTTGTTTTTCTTCGGTTTGGGACTGCTCACTATCTGGGGATTAGATGTTGTTGGTTGGATTGCTAAACCCAAAACTTGGGAATGGACCAATTTGGTTAATGATTTCTCTTGGTCAAAATTGCTTAAAACATCCTCAAAAACCTATCACGATTTACATCCTTTGTTATCCTTATTTATTACTTATATCGTTTTTGCCGGACTAACCACTTTGGGAGCCTACTATCAAAAACTCAATGTCAAAAAATATTTTACCGGTTTTACCGCCATTTTTGTTTTGACATGGTTGTCGTGGATTGCGGGACACGAAGCTCATTTGTCAGCTATTAATGCGGTGGTTAAAAAACACAATTATTATCAAGAGTTTCACCTCAACTGGGGTTTGCAGCTCGGTGGCGGCGCCTCATATATGTTGGCTCTAATTGTAGGTTTGGTCATCGGTAATTTTTTTAAAGGCTTTGCCAACAAAATAAAGGAAGCCGCCAAACCCGAATGGTTTATCAAAACAGGTATTGTGTTATTGGGAATCAAACTGGGTATGATGACTATGAAAGCCGCCGGATTTACTTATGAGCTAACTTTGGCCGGTGCTGCAGCTGCCTTTGTAGCTTATTTATTGTTCTGGCCTATTGTGTATTATATTGGACGTAAGTATTTTAAACTTAACCGCTCATCAGCTGCTGTTCTTTCATCAGGAATTTCCATTTGCGGTGTATCCGCTTCCATTGCTACGGCCGGTGCTATTAAAGCCAAACCGGTTATTCCTATTGCCGTATCTACTTTGATTTTGATTTTTGCCATGTTTGAGCTGGTTATTTTACCGCCGGCCTTGACCAACTTGGCACCCAATGAGCCCATTGTTAACGGTGCTGCTATGGGTATGACCGTTAAAACCGACGGTGCCGATGCCGCTGCCGGTGCCATTTTAGATGAATTAATGTTGTCAAAACACTTAAAACAAACCGGTGAACAATGGGAAGAAGGTTGGATACTGAGCGCAGCTTTACTAACCAAAATTTGGATTGATATTTTTATCGGTATTTGGTCTTTTGTCTTGGCGCTGGTTTGGATTAGAAATGTGGAAAACAAAACCGTTAAGGAAAAAATTCCAAAATCCGAAATTTGGTTCCGGTTGCCTAAATTTGTGATGGCTTATATGTTGGTATGGCTGATTTATTTGGGTATTATGTATTTCTTTCCTGATTTGATTGCAGGCGCCAAAGCCGGTGGTCATATTGTGCAAGGCAGCTTTAGAAAACTTATGTTTATGCTGACATTCTTAAGTATCGGTGTTATTACGGACTTTAGCAAACTTAAAGGCATGGGACGTTTGGCAATACTTTATGCCATAGCCTTATTTGCTATTATTGCACCTATTGCCTATGTTGTTGCTTACCTATTCCATCATGGCATGTTGCCGCCTGTGGTTAAATAAATTTAATAGTTTAAAACAATTTTTTGATTTTCTTAAAAATCAAAACAATGAGGCTGTCTCAAAAGCCATTATCTCAATGAGAAACCTGAAGGGCTATTAATATTTGTTGTTGAAAATCAACAGATTGCTATCCCGAAGCAAGTTTGGGACAGGCTTTCGTTCCTCATCGTAATGACAACAAAAATTTACTTTAGAGACAGCCTCTTTTTATTTGAGTAACAGTTGCCGGTCAAAACTTTAAAATAAATCGATTTAATATATCTATGAGCGAGTATTTTGCCTGTAAATAAGTGAAAAAATAACGAAATATCGGACTATTTTGTTTTGGTATAAAATCATATTTTTGTAGAAAGGTTTTTCTCATGTATGCACTGGTAGACGGTAATAATTTTTATGCTTCTTGCGAACGGGTATTTAATCCCGGCTTGCAACACAAACCGGTAGTGGTTCTTTCTAACAATGACGGTATTATTATTGCTCGTAGTAATGAAGCTAAAGCTTTAGGTATCAAAATGGGCACACCGGCCTTTAAAATCAAAGATTTGGTAAATCAAAATCAAGTAGTTGCTTTTTCTTCCAACTATGCTTTATATGGCGATATGTCTCAGCGAATGATGCAAATATTTCATGATTTTACGCCGGCTGTTGAAGTTTACTCCATTGATGAAGCTTTTTTAGATTTTAACGGTTTTGACTTATCACATATCAGAGCCACGGGCGTAAAATTGCGTCAAAAAGTTCGTAAATATATAGGAATTCCGGTAAGTGTAGGATTTGCTCCTACTAAAACTTTAGCAAAAATTGCCAATAGAATTGCCAAAAAACACATGTCCGACGGAGTAGCCTTGATTGATACACCCGAAAAAATAAAAAAAGCATTACAAATGACCGCCATTGAAGATGTGTGGGGGATTGGACGACAACATAGCCGTTTTTTGCAGCAGCATAAGGTTAAGACCGCTTGGGATTTTACGCAACTTTCCGACTCTTTTATCAGAAAAAAAATGTCAGTAACCGGCTTACGCACCAAAGCCGAATTACTCGGAACAGCTTGTATTCCTTTGGAATTAATTCCACCACCCCGAAAAGCCATACGCACAGCGCGCAGTTTTGTGAAGTCTACCGCTGATTACGAATTTATAAACGAAGCCGTTGCCCGTTTTGCCGCTGCTTGTGGCGAAAAACTGCGTCAACAGCAATCGGCAGCCAATTTACTGACAGTTTTTTTGAGAACCGACAAATTTGACAAAAAAAATTCTTACTATGCCAATAGTTTTACGGTGCAACTCTCTAATACTTCCAGTGGTATCGATTTGGTTAAAGCAGCTAAAAAAGCCTTGAAAATCATTTACAAAAAAGACTTTACATATAAAAAAGCCGGTGTTTTGGTATCCGGATTGGTGCCTGAGAAAAACCGGCAATTGTCTTTGTTTGACACCCATTACAGCAAGCACAGGCAAGTGATGAAAATTATGGATCAAATCAATAAAACCAATGGCTACCATGTGCTCAAGTTAGCAGCCGAAGGACAAGCAAGCGCTTGGCATCTAAAACAAAAATACCGTTCTAAAAGATATACAACACGGTGGCAAGAGTTGATAGAAATTAAAGTTTAGAGAAATATCCGTTTTAACCACCGGTTTAAAATTAAGATGATCTTAACAATAAATACTATTTAATTTTGTTTCTTTGCAGGACAAAATCCGTGCATTGTAAATGAAAAAGATTTGGCAAGCCCTTCCCGATAAAACCAAAGGTTATCTGCTGACATTGATTGGTGTTTTGGCCATGTCAAACGTCTATATTTTTAGTAAAGCGGCTTTACAGGAATTACAATTGCCGCAATTTGGCTTTTACTGGTTTTTGACCGGACTTATATTGACACTTATTTTGGCATGGCAACAAAAATCTTTTAAAAAAATTAAAAATTTTAGTCCAAAAGATTACCTGTGGTTGGGCTTATTCGGCTTGATAGAAATTGCTTCTACCACTTTTTTCTTTAAAGCTATTAATACGATGCCAAATCCGGGAGTAGTCGCTTTTATGGGCAATATTACTCCGGTTTTTGTATTGATATTAGGTTATTTTATTTTAAAAGAACGTTTTAATAAGATGGAAATTGCCGGAATATTACTGACATTGACGGCGGCTTTTTTACTGAGTTACAATCCCAAATGGATACATATCAATGAAATATTTGTAAACGGCAGTCAGTTTGTATTGTTTTTTGCATTGTTTGGCGCTGCCAGTGCTATATTGATGAAACTAAATGTCGCCAAATTTTCTCCTATTTTATTAACCCTAAACAGAACTTTATTTTTATTGCTGTTTTCTCTTTTGATGATAAAAATTCAGAATTTATCTTTCCATATTTCACATTCGGCATTAAAAAATGTATTGATTGGTGCTTTTTTAGGCCCTTTTTTAACTGCTACAGCCGGCTTATATGCCATACAATATATTGAAGTCAGCCGCAAGTCTATTTTATCATCAACCAAAGGGCTTTTTGTGTTGATTGGCAGCTACTTATACTTTAAAAAAATACCTACCAATTTGCAAATTATCGGTGGATTATTATCAATTATAGGCGTGGTATTAATTATTACAGGGAAACAAATATTACAAAAAAATAAAGTAAAATAGTCAAAACTTGTAACAGGCATTACTTAATATTTAAACAAAAATTCGTATTTTTGCCGAGTTAATGTTATTGAAACGTAGCTATTAATATCTTGTTTCAAATTAAATGAACACACATGAAAAATAACCCCAAGATTGTTGATAATGTGCTGGAGCTTATCGGTAACACGCCAATGGTCAGATTAAATAAAGTCACTGAAAACCTTACCGGTCATTTTTATGGCAAACTGGAATCTTTTAATCCCGGAGACTCTGTCAAAGATCGTATTGCTAAATATATTATTGATAAAGCTGAAGAAGAAGGCCTTTTAAAACCCGGCGACACCATCATTGAGACCACCTCGGGCAATACCGGTTTTAGCTTGGCTATGTTAGGCGCTGTTCGTGGTTATAAAGTTATGCTGGCCGTTAAAGATAAAGCGACCGAAGACAAAATAAACATGCTCAAAACCATGGGTGCCGAAGTTTATGTATGTCCATCGGAAGTGCCTGCCGAAGATCCGCGTTCCTATTATTCGGTTGCACAACGTTTGCACGAAGAAAATCCGGGCTCATTGTATGTCAATCAATATTTTAACGAATTAAATATCAAAGCACATTACTTTTCGTCCGGTGTAGAAATTTGGGATCAAACCGAAGGCAAAGTTACTCATGTAATTGCTTGTGCAGCTACCGGTGGCACTATTTCGGGTATAGCTCGCTATTTAAAAGAAAAAAATCCGGATATTAAAATTTTAGGTGTTGATGCTTACGGGTCCGCTTTAAAAAAATATCATGAAACCGGTGTTTTTGACACCAATGAAATTTATTCTTACCGTATAGAAGGCTTGGGTAAAAACCTTATACCCACGGCTACTGATTTTGAATTGATTGATACTTTTATGAAAGTAACCGATGAAAATGCCGCTTACAAAGCCCGCGAATTGGCATTGAAGGAAGGTATATTTGCCGGCTATACCAGTGGCGCAGCCTTAGAAGCCGCTCATTTATATGCTCAAGCCGGTTTTTTTGATGAAAACAGTCATGTAGTATTGGTATTTCCCGATCACGGGTCAAGATATATGGGTAAAATTTATAGTGATAAATGGATGATAGCACAAGGTTTTACCAAATTTTTGACAACCGAGAAGAAAAAAGAAGTAGAATATATCAAATAATTCAAATTTAAATATCAAAATACAAGAGTCGCATTTTGTCTATGTGACTCTTTTTTTTATCTTTATCCAAAATATAAAATACATGAATAGTTATTATTTTATCCTAGGGGTCAGTTTATTGGTAATCTTATCTTATTTCTTTGATATTATTGCAAAAAAAATCAAAGTGCCATCGGTTTTGCTATTAATTGGTACCGGCATTGTCTTACATAAAATATCTCAACAATATCAATGGGGCTTACCCGGTTTGCAGCCAACCGTTAATGTATTAGGCTTGGTAGGGTTGTTGTTAATTGTTTTGGAAGCTGCTTTGGATCTTAAAATAACTAAAGAAAAATTACCCTTGATTATCAAAGCTTTTACAACCGCCTTGCTTATTTTATTAGGTACCTCTTTTGCTATTGCATACTTGATTTACGGTATGGGATTAACCCATGATTTTTACACGGCTTATATTAATGCCTTACCTTTATCTGTAGTCAGTAGTGCCATTCTTATCCCTAGTGTGCATTTTTTAGACGAAGAGAAAAAAGAATTTTTGATTTACGAATCTACTTTTAGCGATATATTCGGTATTATTGCTTTTGATATAGTTTTGATGATACCTCAAAGTCAAGGCAATATTATAGGCAAAGTAGGCGGCGGCATTTTTATGACGGTTTTGGTATCGTTGATTACAGGGTATATTTTGATATTTTTATTCCAAAAAATCAATACTAAAATCAAATTTTTCTTATTCCTGTCCATATTATCAGCCTTATTTATTTTGGGTAAAATTATGCACTTGTCCAGTCTTATTTTAATCTTAATCTTTGGATTGATGCTTGAAAATTACGGTATATTTTTCAAAGGTAAATTCAGTAAAATATTTGATAAAAATAAAATCAATCAAGTTAAAGAACAATTTAAATTAATCACTTTTGAAACTGCTTTTTTGATTAGAACGTTCTTTTTTGTTTTATTTGGTATGACTATCAACATTGATGGTATTTTTTATGAAAATGTTGTGATTATAGGAACGTTTATTCTATTGCTTAGTTTTGTGGTCAGATATATTAACCTCAAAGTTTTTTTCAGGGGCAAATCACTTTTCCCGGAAGTTTTTATGGCGCCGCGCGGTTTGATTACCATTTTATTGTTTTATAAAATACCGGAACAATATAAAATTCCCTATTTTAGTAAAGAAGTTATCTCTTTTGTTATTTTAGGCTCGGGAATTTTGATGATGTTAGGTCTTTGGTTCAGCAAAAAGAAAACCTCTACCGAAGAGTTTGAATTGTATGAAAATTTTGATCATGCACATCATAGCGACAATAATCCGCTTTGGGAAGAATTGTATGAAAATCATGAAAAGTAAACAAATATTATTTTTTACCCAATATTTTTAATGACTTTTCGGCATCTTTTTTCAATTGAGCCTTTAAGGCTTCCAAAGACGGAAACTTTAGTTCATCGCGCAATCGTTCTACAAAATAAATTGGTATCTTACGCCCGTATATGTCCTTATCAAAATTGAAAAAATGCACCTCCATGATTTGTTTGGTGCCGTCAACAGTAGGTCGCAGGCCCAAATTCATCATACCGTTTATCTCTTGACCGTCAATAATAGATTTTACGACATAAACCCCTTGTCTGGGTAATAATTTATGCTCCGACTGTATATTAATGTTAGCAGTAGGAAAACCAATGGTTCGCCCCAATTGATTACCGGTTACAACTTCACCGTTGATAAAATAAGGATATCCCAATAGTTTGTTAGCCAAACTTATATGACCATTTTGCAAAGCTTCTCTTATGAGTGTTGAACTTACTTTAATACCATCGACGGTTAAAGGTTTAATTTGATGCGTTTTAAACCCGTATTTTGATCCCAAAGATTGGATAAGTTCAAAATTACCTTGCCGGTTCTTGCCAAATTGATGGTCATGTCCAATCAGCAAATGTTTCATATTCAGATTATCGACCAAGGCTTTGATAAAATCTTCCGCAGTTTGATTGGAAAAATCTTTATCAAATTTTTGTAAAATCAAATAATCAATATTCTGCTTTGCCAATAAATCAATTTTTTCATCATTGGTAGTGAGTAATCTTAATCCGGCACCGGGATTAAAAAACAAGCGCGGGTGCGGTTCAAAGCTAATAACAACCGAATGTGAATCAGAATTCTTGGCTATTTGTTTCAAATCATTTAAAACCTTTTGATGTCCCAAGTGCACACCGTCAAACGAGCCAATGGTTACAGTAGCGGGTTTATTGCTTTTATATGATTGTAATGAATTTAATATTTTCACTGCGCTTTGTTATTATATATGAAAAGATAATAAGTTTTTATTTATAACCGGATTTGTCTTTCAGCTTGCAAATTTAAAGGAATATTCGTCCAAACATAATTTTTTTTGTATTTTTATAAAAAAATTAATTGACTATTTTCAACATGAAATTTTTACTGTCATTTGTCTTTTTATTATTGTTGTTAAGTGCATGCCAGTCAAAAGATGCTCAAAATCAGCAAGTAACGCAAATAGTCATTTTAGATCAATTGGATTTGTATCCGCAATATACAGGTTGTCCCGATTACTATGACAAAAAGGAACAACTCGATTGTTTGATGCAAAAACTTACCGCATTTTTAAATTACAATCTAAATAAAAATTATGCACAACAATTTGATTCTGTGCAAGATACTGTATGGGTTAAGTTTCAAATCGATACTTTGGGAAATACAAATTTTTTAAATATTATTCACTTTAACGACTCATTAATCGATCGACAATATGCCGCTGTTTTTAAAAAAATAGCATTAACCATACCTAAAATGAAGCCGGCTGTATACCAAGGACGGCCTGTCAGTTTTGAATTTAAAATACCTGTTGTTAAACAACGCAACAAAAAGAAAGATATAGCAGATTGATTTAAAACATTTAAACCGGTTAAAAATGACGAAAGAAGAAGCCAAAAAACGCATAGAAACACTTAGAAAAGAATTGCGCGAAGCCAACTACAAATATTATGTATTGGCACAGCCCGATA
>Ga0256834_1000403_pt1 | contig 31508 bp, 34 predicted proteins | sample 4281140metaG_FD_190536 | JGI IMG/M metagenome (GOLD analysis project Ga0256834, IMG submission 190536) | Hydrothermal vent microbial communities from East Pacific Rise, Pacific Ocean - 4281-140 | ecosystem: Environmental > Aquatic > Marine > Hydrothermal vents | place: Pacific Ocean: East...
CCTCTATTCAACAATCGCTTGTCTTTTAAATCATTAAAATGTCTTGTCTGCATTTTATCTCACAATATATCAAATATATTTGTGTCCAGACGGTAGCTCCAAAGGAGAGGTTAGAACTACATTTTTCTTGCAGTTATAGTTAAGGAAAATCAGAGATTTACATTTTTAAATACACCTTCCAATTTTTTCATTTCTTTAGGATTAATGTTTTTAATCTGATTCATTAATTTAATCATTTTTTCAGGCTCCATATTATCACCTAAAACTCTGATTAAAGCAAATCCCTTTGTTTTTTCTGCCACATAAATTACAAATTCATCAACAGTAGTATCACTTTCATCACCTTCATATTTTAAAACAAAGTTTCTACCTTTATCTTTAAAGCTCATCAATTCTTGATACTTAGAATTTTTAATTAACGTTTTCGCTTTTTTACTTTCTACTTTATATGCTGCAGCATTGCTCCCATCTTTTACAAAAGCCAAAACATTTAACTTTTTAAATGATTCTAAGACAGCTCTATCGTCTTCAGAAATAGATTCCTTAAGATTTAAGACACTCGCAGGCACGTCAAAAGAAATAAAATTCTTATTGTCTTCATTATCTATATAGTATTTTTGTAATGATGGGCTACTTGCACAAGAAACAAAAATACTTGTCAGAATAATTAGGCTAAATATTTTAGTTAGAATCTTCATTATTACTTTTTATTTGCTTTTTTTAAATGCTCACCTCCAGGGATGTTCATTTGTTTTGTTAATTTAGATATTTTATTCAAATCGATGTCTCCTGTTATAGAAACAATAACTGCTTCAGGCTTACGATCTTCATCTTCTAAATGAGAACTTATACCATCAACAAACATAAAGAGTTCTTTTACATGATCTTCATCTTTACCCTCTCTAATATAGATTTTTACATTACCTTCTTTGTCTTTAACACTCATTAATTCAGATAAGTTAGAGGTTTTTAAATAAGCTTTTACTTTAGCTTTCATTTCTGCAGCAATTACTTTATTTTCTGTTGCCAACACCCTTAAATTATCCAAGCCTTTAATCAAGCTAATATAATCATCTGCTTCGTTTGACTCTCCTGAAATTTTACTCATAAGTTCAAACATCTTCTTATTGACTTTGACTACAGTAACATCATCCATATCTACAAATTTATCAAATGTAGATTGAGCAAATGTGAATAAAGGCAAAATTGCTATTGCCAATGCAATAATTAGACTTCTAGTGTTTTTTTTGACTCCGAAGTCTTGGGGGTGATTTTTCTTTAAAAAGTTCATTTTATTATTTTTATTTATAGTTTTCATTATTTTATTTTTTAATTTCTATTTTGTTTTAAATATTTTGTTTTGTGCTTTGTTAAACTCTTGTAATCCAGCAAAAGCAACATGTTCTCCTTTGTTTAGTTTTTGAGATATCAGTTGGAATGCTTTTTTAGTTTCTAGTAAAGCAAATTCAGCTTCCTGACGTTCTTTTTTACTAATACTGTCAGAAAATTTTAGGGAATAGACACCAAATAGTAATAGGACTGCTGCTGCTGCTGAGATCCATTTCCAATTCGTTTTTCTAGTTTTTAAAGGAATGGTCTTTGTATAACGTTCAGTACTACTTTCATCAAAGTAATTGAATAATGCTTTATATTCAAACAAGTGATTAGGAATGTCTTTTTGTTGAAAATAGTCTTTCAACTCCTGTTCTTCTTGCAAAGAAGTTTCTGCATTTTCATATTTTTCAATGAGTTTTTCTATGTTAGCTAATTCCATAGTTTTGTTGTTTTATCAATTGTTCTCTTATTGTTTTTCTTGCTCTAGACAGTGAAACTCTCACTGCTGTAGGTTGTAAGTCAAGAATCTTGCCAATTTCTTCAAACTCAAAATTTTCAATATCTCTCAACTGTATAATTATTTTTTGCTTTTCAGGCAAAACTTCGATCAAACGATGTACCCTACTCACACAATCTTTTAGTTCTATACTTCTCTCTAAAGAAATAGCAGGATCCTTATAATTACTATGTACCAATTTTAAATTATTTGACCGTTTAGCTTTGAGTTGATCTAAACAATAATTTTTAGTCATAGTCATTGCAAAAGCTTCTACATTTCTATACTCTATTAACTTGTTTTTATTCTTCCATAATTTCAAAAACAATTCTTGAGTTGCATCTTCAGCTTCATCTATAGAAACTAACAGTCGTTTAGCCAATCTAAAAACTTTATCTTTTAAAGGTAAAACTGTATTTAAAAATTCAGTTTGGTTCATTTGGTTTGATTATTGATAATATAGCAATACAAACTTAAGACGAACAAGTTACGCTTTTGTAACATCAAACTAAAATTTTGTTTTTTTTTAGCTAAATTGCGACAAATTTATAAACACAAAAAATATGAAAAAAATTGCACTTACAACAATTAGCCTAATAATCTTATTATTTATCAGCTGTACAGATGATGATAATAAAGTAGATCCTGTAGCGGATGTTTCTTTAGATAATGAAATTAACGATTTTGTTTGGAAAGGATTAAACAAGCATTATTATTGGCAAGAAGATGTGCCAAATTTGGCTGATGCTAAAAAAGATAATATCAATGCTTTTAACACTTATTTAAATGGTGAAAGTGAACCTAAAGATTTATTCACATCTTTATTATATAAATATGTAGGTACAGTCGGTAAAGAAAATGCTGTAGATCGTTTCTCTTGGTTTATTGAAGATTATGAAGAACAAAATGCTTCCTTTAGAGGTGTAAATGATGCATTCGGATTTGAGTTTTCTCTTGCTAGAGTAAGTGACGATAGCAATGAAGTTATTGGCTATATAACTTATGTAGTGCCAAATTCTCCTGCATCAGATGCAGGTTTAAAAAGAGCTGATATATTTAATGTATTTGATGGCGTTTCTTTAACCCTTGATAATTATAAAATTGTAAATAATTACTATAGTAAAAATTCTATTTCTATGAAGTTTGCAATCATAAACAATGGTAATATAGTTTCAAACGGAAAAGAAGCTTCTTTAAATCTTAGAGAAGTTACTGAAAACCCAGTACACTATGCAAGTGTCATCAATATTGGAAGTAAAAAAGTAGGTTATTTGGTATATAACGGATTTAAGTACACATTCCATGATGAATTAAATGCTATTTTTGGTGATTTTAAATCTGCTGGCATTCAAGAATTGGTATTAGATTTACGTTATAACGGAGGAGGCTCTGTATTGACTTCAGCATATTTAGCTAGTATGATACATGCAGGTGCAAGTACTGATGATGTTTTTGGGAAGCTAATTTATAACAGTAAAAATAGCACTGAAAATGGTGCTTATCCATTCTTTAATAATGCAAGAATATATGATAAAGAAGGTGAATACACTGGTTCTGATGCTTCAATTAATAGATTAAGCTCTTTAAGTAGATTGTATGTAATTACCTCAGACAATACTGCTTCTGCCAGTGAAATGATTATTAATGGTTTATCACCTTATATGACCGTTATAAAAGTAGGAACAACAACTTATGGTAAAAATGTAGGCTCTTTCACTGTTTATGATTCTCCTGATTTCGGTGCCACTAATGTTAACCCTAATCATAAAAACGCAATGCAACCGATTACGTTTAAGATTTTCAATAAATTAGACCAAAGTGATTATACTAAAGGATTTGAACCAGACTACGAGCAAGTGGAATACATTTCTGATATGAAACCTTTTGGTGACCTGCAAGAACCTTTGTTAAAAGTTGCTTTAAATCATATTGCAGGAATAACACCTAAACTACAAAATGTAAAAGAATTAGAGTTGCAAACTGAACAAATTTTTAGCTCATTTGACAGAAAACCATTTTCTAAAGAAATGTATCAGATTTCAAATGAATAATTTTTTGTTAAAAAAATATTAATAAGGCTATCATAATTGATAGCCTTATTTTTTTGATATATTTGATGTATTAGAAATTAAACATGAGAATAGATAAATATTTATGGACAGTCCGTTATTATAAAACTAGAAGTATTGCTACTGAGGCATGTAAGAAAGGTCATATAAAGATTAATTCATCTAATGTTAAGCCTTCAAAAGAAATTTTTGTTGGTGAGAAAATAAGTGTCAGAAAAAATCAAATCAATTATGAATTAAAAGTAATAGATATTCCTAAAAGTCGTGTTGGAGCAAAGCTGGTTGATTTATACCGAACTGACATTACCCCTAAAGAGGCTTTTAAAGATGCTGAACTACTTAAATACTCAAAAGAGTATTACCGTAAGAAAGGTACTGGTCGTCCGACTAAAAAGGACAGAAGAGATATTGAAGATTACGGTTTTGAAAATGAAGATTAATATAGAATACCTAAAAACTTCTCCTTACGAATTTTTGACCCACCTAGATGGGAGAGTTTGAATAATAACATGTAATTTACCTCTCTCAAGAGGAAAATTTTATACTATGAATAAATTTAACCGCTCTTTTTGGAAAGAAAGATATAAAAATCAAACTACAGGCTGGGATATTGGGTATCCGTCTACCCCTATTCAAAATTACATTGAGCAATTGACAGATAAAGAGATTTCTATATTAATTCCAGGTTGTGGAAACAGTTATGAAGCTGAGTTTTTACATGATTCGGGGTTTAAAAATATAACCATTCTTGATATTGTAGAGAATCCTTTAAAAAATTTCAGCAAAAGAGTACCTAGTTTTCCTAAAGAACATTTGATTCATGCCAACTTTTTTAATCACCAAAAGAAATATGACTTAATTTTAGAGCAAACTTTTTTTTGTGCTTTAGAGCCTAAGTTCAGAAAAGACTATGCAAAGAAAATGCATGAATTATTGCATAAAAAAGGAAAGCTAGTTGGTTTATTATTTGATTTTCCACTGACTGCTAAAGGACCTCCATTTGGAGGGACAAAAGATGAGTATATAAAACTATTTTCAACATATTTCAAACTCAAGACATTAGAAAAGTCACACAATTCTATTGAAGACCGTATGGGTAAAGAACTATTTATTATCTTTGAATCTTAAAACAAAACCCTTTAAAAAGGATGTTTATGTTAATTTTACATCAATACAGTAAAAATAAACAAATGAAACGCTCAATAATACTTAGCAATACCGAGATTCAACATAAAATTAAAAGGATAGCTTTTCAAATTTATGAAAGTAATTCTAATCAAAAAGAGATTATTATTGCTGGTATTTCAACTAATGGATTTCTATTTGCAAAAAAGCTTCAAGTAATTTTAGAAGAGATATCACCTATTAAGGCTGTGGTATGTGAAGTTAAAGTTGATAAAATAAACCCACTAAAGCCCGTTACCACCTCGATAGCAGAAAAAGCGTATAAAAATAAATCAATAATACTGGTAGATGATGTGTTAAATTCTGGATCAACCTTAATGTACGCGGTTAAGCATTTTTTAAACGTACCCTTAAAACAATTTCAAACGGCAGTTTTGGTCAATAGAAATCACAAAAAATACCCTATTAAAGCTGATTTTAAAGGCATTTCTTTATCAACTTCTCTACAAGAACATATTAGTGTTGAATATACCAAAGATTCAATTGTTGCTTATTTAAATTAATTAGCTTTTAATTTTTTACTAATTTCTTTTGAAACTTCTTTTTTTGTCTTACCATTAACTATGATTGTAACTGTGGCTTGCTCATAAAAAGGAGCTCTTTCAAACAAATGTTTGGCAATAAACTCTTTTAAATCAGCATTTGAAATCGTCGCTATCAAGGGTCTTTTGATTTTATTTTTAAGTTTAGATAACTTATCATATGTGCTTTGTAATGAGTTTTTTAAATAGAATGAAATTGCATTAGAATTAATATTGTTTAAATTATCGCCATAACAAGGAGTTCCGCCTCCAAGAGCCAAAACAAAATTTTCATTACCTTTCAATAGTTCTTTAAGGTAATAAGCTTCTTTTTTTCTAAAATAGATTTCACCTTTATCTTTAAAAATAGACAACACACTTGAATTTTCTTGCTCAGCAATGTAATCATCAAGGTCTATAAATAGTAAATTAAGCTGTTTTGCTAGTTTTTTTCCTATAGACGTCTTGCCACTAGCCATATATCCCAATAAAACTATCTTCATAAAAAATTGATTTTTAGCCTATTAATTTAAAGAACAAATATCGTTGAAATTTTTTTAAAAAATAGCTTGCAGAATAAATATTAGATATTATATTTGCAACCTCAAAATTAATGACCTGGTAGCTCAGTTGGTAGAGCATCTCCCTTTTAAGGAGAGGGTCCTGGGTTCGAGCCCCAGCCCGGTCACAAAAAAGTTAAGCTGTTTTAGCTTAACTTTTTTATTTTTACAGTATTCTATTGCACATGTGGCGGAATTGGTAGACGCGTTAGCTTGAGGGGTTAATGTTCATTAGAACGTGCAGGTTCAAGTCCTGTCATGTGCACAATTTTTACAGTTAAATAAAGAGTCTTTTGAAACGAATCACTTTTATCTACTAGCAGTTAAAATAAAAAAATTCTTAAAACCAACTATCCCCGAGGGCGAGGCCTTCTTCCGCCGAAATGGCTACATGAAGGTGTGACAGAGCCTAGAGGAATTCTTTTCAATTATTTTTTTTGAATAAAACATCTATTCTCAAGGTCTTTGTCCTCAAAAAACAGATAGCTCATGAAAATACTGTACTATTGACTTATCTAAGCATAGATTTCAATGATTAACCCATATGCTGCTCCAAATTCACTCAAATTACCTCAACAACTCTCCTAAACTTAGATTATCTATTAACCTGAGTTCGACTTAAGATTTGTTTGCAGTTTAGATGAATTTTCATTCAATTTGAAGACGAATTTTAGAAAGACTAACGGGTTAGTTTGAGGAAATTTGGCGAAAATTGGAAAAAATTCATTAAATCCGAAGGAAATATAAAGAAAAGGCAATATTTTCATGTAAATTTTTTGAAATATCAAGATATTCATTCAAATTTTCCATTTCAAATCTCACCTTTTCTTTACAGTCTGCAGATCAAAGCTTAAGCCGAACTCAGGTTATTAAGTTAATTGTCTGAAAACATGAAGAAAGCTTATATAGAACTTAGGATAATAGGACTTAGCTTTAAAGAGTCTTTTAAAACTAAAACTAATTAATAATTCTAAATATTATTGTGATAATTTTGAGGTAAACTATTTTGGTGTTCTTTTTGTGATAATTTAACAAAAAAAATCATAGAATTATTAGTATTATTGCCCTATGCAAAAGTTAAACCTCTTTTTTCTAATTATATTCTTTTCAATAAGTGTCACACATGCTCAAAAAGAAGAGCAAATCACATTAGATTCTATTAAGATTTTAAAAGGTAGTATTGTTGATGTTAAAGACAAAAAACCTTTACCAAGTGCTCACATTTTCAACTTAAATACCGCTGACGGTGCTATAACCAATCACAAAGGTTATTTTGAAATTCTAACCAAAGCTAATGATACTTTACTGATATCGTATATTGGTTATAAATCAATCAAATTAAAAATAACAAATGATTTATTGAAAGGTAATGAACTTGAAATCGCGATACATCAAAAGACATTAAACATTAATGAAGTTACTGTTAAGGCACATAATTTAATCGGTGTTTTAGAAATTGATGCTAAAAATGTACCTATGGATAAATATTCAAGAATCCATATTGAAGGACTTCCTCAAACCTATGAAATTGGTAGACCAAAAGATAAAGATTACAATTCTGTTGGAGCTGCCTTATTTAACCCTTTAGATTTTTGGTATAAAAAATTCGGAAAGAAACCTAAAGAAATTAAAAAACTTAAAAAACTTAAAGAGAAGGATAAGTTACGTGGTATGATGGAAGAAAAATTCAATAGAGAAATTCTAATGGATTATATGGATATGAGTAAAAAAGAGCTTGATGATCTTTTAAAAGAATGCAACTACTCTAATAATTTTGTTAAAAAAGCAAGTGATTTACAAATTATAGAAGCTGTACTTGAATGCTATGAAAATTATAAGGCTATCAAAAAAGGAAAAGTTTCTAAAGATAAAATCAGAATAAATACTAAGGATAAGAAATAAAAAAGTTCAAAAGAGAAAAAATATTTCCTCTTTTGAACTTTTTTATTTTTATCTAAAGAACTCCTTGATACTTAGTTGTCAAGGTTTCCTTTTACCTATCCGAACCTGTGCCGAGCGAAGTCGAGGTAGAGAGGTCATAATCGTATTTGTCGATTATGGGTGAGAATTAATTATTTCCCAATATCAAAGGCATTCCGTCTTTCCCTCCAACAATTACTACTTTTGTATTTGGTGATTTAGACAACTCTAGCGTTGCTTCAATACCTTTGTCTTTTAAAATTTTGTCAGTAAGTGAAGCACTTAAAATTGTATTCGCATCAGCTTTACCTTTAGCTTCAATACGTTGTTTTTCAGCTTCTTTTTTTGCTTTTTGCAGCCTAAATTCATACTCTAAAAATTCTTGTTCTTGCCCTAGTTTTCTTTCAATTGCATCTTTAATAGTATTTGGTAAAGTAACATCTCTAACCAATACATTATTCAATTGCACAAATTCACCTGCTAAAATTTTTCTTGTTTCTTCAAATATTTCTTTTTGAATAATTGCTCGCTTTGAAGAGTAAATTTGTTCTGGAGTATAACGCCCAACAACTTCACGAGTTGCAGATCTTAAAGCCGGTCTAACTACTCTTTCTAAATAGTTAGTTCCTTTTGTTTGGTGTAGCATACCCAGTTTTTCAATATTTGGATGATACCAAGCTGTAGCATCTAATTGAATATCTAATCCGTTAGAAGATAAAACCTTCATTTGATCAAAAAATTCTTGTTGACGTACTTCATAAACTTCTACATCATTCCATGGTGCAACTACATGAAAGCCTTCGCCTAATGCAGGTTTATCTGTTACCACACCACCATCAAATCGTTTCCAAAGCACACCAGCCTCACCAGCATCGATGGTTACAAAAGATTTTGAAAATAATATAATGGCAATAACTGCCAAAAATATAAATGGCATAGCCACTTTCGGAAAATTTAGTTGATTGTTACTCATTTCTATTTAGTTTTAATGTTTCTTCAAATTTACAATTAATTAGTTAAATACCTTCTCTATACTCACAATCTTCATTTATTAGCTCTAATTCTAAAGTCACATGTTCTAAATCAAATTCATCATGTAATAATTGACGGACTTGTTTTTTAATTTCACTAGAATCTGCAATGGTCATTAATTTGTTATTTATGGTAATATGGATAGTACATAAATTATATTCTCCATCTAATGACCAAATATGGCAATCGTGAATTTCATTTATTTCGGGTAATTTTTCTAGTTTTATACGAACATTATCTACTGATATTTCTTCAGGTGTGCCCTGTAAAATAATGTGTAGTGTCTCTTTTATATTCTTATAAACATTAAACAGTACATACGCTGCAATACATAGGGATAGAATAGGGTCTAAAATAGGCACATACCAAAACTGCATGATAATACTTGCGATTAAGACGGCAGCCCAGCCTAACACATCTTCTAATAAATGTAATGACACTACGCGTTCATTAATTGATGTGCCTTGTTTTAATTTCAATACAGCTGCACCATTTACAACAATTCCTAAAATTGCTAGCCACATCATACCATTCGCATCTGCTTCCGTAGGATGCATTAGTCTTGGTATAGCTTTACTCATAATATAAATTGAGCCAATTACTAAAATTACAGAATTGACAATTGCTCCTAATAAAGAAAACCTCTTATAGCCATAAGAAAATTTATTACTTGGTTTTTTATGAGATAATTTTTGAAAATACCATGACAAACCTAAGCTAAAACTATCTCCTAAATCATGTAACGCATCAGACATTATTGCTAAACTATTCGTATAGAGACCTCCAACAAATTCAATAATGGTAAAGATTAGGTTTAAGAAAAAAGCAACTTTAATATTACCAGTCGTATTGTGATGATGTGAATGATTATGCCCCATAAGTCTTATATTTTACCATAATATTTTCTAACAAACCATTCTACACTTAAAAGGAAAAGTATAAAAGGCAATACCCATTTCCAATCAATTAATGAGATGATTTGTTCTTTACTTTTTTGAATGGTACGGTATTTTTTATCTTCAAGTAATTCTTTAACCAGTTTTGCTGTACTACTAATTGTATGAAATGTACCTTTAGTATGATTTGCCAAACTTCTAAGATCTTTTGTGTTGGCTGTTGTTAATTGCTGCTCAATATCATAAGGCAAAATAGTAAAACGACCATACTTACTGTCTTTTTTATTTTCAGTAGTAACTGAAAAACTATAATTAGCTGCATTTAAATTGCCAATTACAACTTCATAATGCTTATTTTTTAATGTAAATGGTATTTTTTTAGTTTCTTTTGTTCTTTTATTTGTCAATGACAAAGTCAAATTTGCATTTTTATCAAAAACATAAGTAGCATCAAAAAACTGAGCTTTAATAATAACATCTTTGTTTGCATATAAAAAGGGTTGATAATCTATTTCTAAGCGGTTGTATTTTTTTGAAGAAGATACATATTGTATCAATTTATTAAAAAAACGATCAAACTTCACAAAAGAGTTATTGTTTACATGACTCTGTATCCGCCATTTCCAGCTATTCTCTCCAAACAGTACAGCCCCTCTCCTATTATCGATTGAGAAAGTCGCTAATAATGGTTTCTTAGTTGTAAAATTTGAAATATTTTGAAAGAAAATAGTTTTATAGGGAATAGAAAAACTGACATCTCCAAAATAATCTTCTAACGGATTGAAATTAGAAACATCAATATCATCAATGATAAACTCATCAAAGTCGGCATTAAAACTAGGGGTATAAACTTCTGTTTTATCAATCTGTTTTTTAGAAAAATAAGGTTGTGCATCATTTAAAAAATTCCAATCCGTTATTGTACCTGTAATAATAAATACATTGGTTTTCTCTACGTCTAAATCTTTAAATATTTTTTTAAATTTTACATTAGGTTGATACACGATAATTAACTGATAATCTTTGTATTGAATATTCTTATCTAAATCATTTTCTACAATAACTTTATGTTGTTTGTTAGATGATATTGCTCTTTTTATCATGCCAATATCTGGATGTTTTACAGCACTTAATATTAAAATTTTTGCCTGCTCATCAACAACTTCAATGGTAAATCTTTTTTGATTATTAATGGTGTTATTTTCATTTTTAAGCGTTGCTATACTGCATTTAAAATTTTGACTCCCTACTGAATTGGCTGGTAAATCAAATTGTATTTTTTGCGAAGACTTTTCTCTAGTAAAAGTTAATTGCTTATGAAATACTACATTATTATTCTGATATACATTTAAAGTCTTGTTGATAACCTGATCTCCGTCATAGCCTACAAAAATTTCAACAGGAAAGTAATTGTTTAAATTGGTATACGAATTTATATTTACTTGATTTATTTTCAAATCATCATACTGTAAGGTGTCTCCTACTATAACGGGATAAATAGGATGATTACTGGTAGTAAAAGTATAATTAGCTCCTTGAGTTTGATTGCCGTCAGTAATCAAAATAGTTGGAGCAACACTTCCTTTATGTAAATCTTGCAATGATTTTAAACTCTGCACTATATTTGTTCCAGACTCTTTATACGTAAAAGTATCTTGCAAGTAAAGATCATCAGAAAAGGCATAATAATTAATTGAAAAAGTTTTATTAAGCGGTTTGTTATCTTTTAATTGCTTGATAAATGCCTGAATATTAGCCTGCTCATTGGCATAAGCAATTGAAGATGAATTGTCAACAAGAATGTTGAGTCGTGGTTTAACCTCTTCATATTCTGTAGATTTAATCTTAGGATTAATCAATAACACCAACAATGAAAGAATGGCTGAAAAACGTAAAAAACTTAGACCTATTATTGTTTTACTTTTACCTTTAGTTTTATAGAAATACTGAAAATAAGCCATCATTATTGCCATGATGACCGCTAAAATTAATAATAAAACCGTGTTAGATGTCATTTATAAATTACTATGTCAACATTCCGCCATCAACATTGAGCGTTTGACCTGTGATATAAGCAGCCATGTCAGATGCCAAAAACACACATGCATTGGCAATATCTTCGGGAGTTCCTCCTCGTTTAAGTGGTATTGCTTCACGCCATTCTTTTACGGTTTCTTCAGGCAAAGCACCTGTCATTTCAGTTTCTATAAAACCTGGTGCAATAGCATTACAGCGTATGTTTCTAGAACCAAGTTCTAAGGCAATTGATTTAGTAAAACCTAAAATACCAGCTTTTGAAGCGGCATAATTTGATTGACCAGCATTACCTTTTACACCAACTACAGAACTCATATTAATAATAGAGCCTGAGCGTTGTTTCATCATAGGTCTAATAACTGCCTTGGTTAAATTAAAAACCGATTTTAGATTTACTTCAATAACTTTATCAAAATCTTCTTCTGAGATACGCAATAATAGATTGTCTTTGGTAATACCCGCATTATTTATTAACACATCAATAGTTCCGAATTCTTCTAGCACCTCTTTTGCCAGTTCTTGAGCTGCATCAAAATTTGCAGCATTTGATTGAAAACCTTTAACTTTTACACCATAAGATTGCAATTCTTTTTCAAGAGCCTTTGCTGCATCTACCGAAGCATTATAGGTAAATGCGATATTTGACCCGTTTTTGGCAAATACTTCAGCAATCCCTCTACCAATTCCTCGTGAAGCACCTGTGATTAGTGTCGTTTTATTTTCTAAAAGTTTCATATGATCTATTAATAAATTATTGAATTCAAAGATATGAAAATAGTTTCTTTTATTCGTAAAAATAAAAAACCTGTTTGATAAATATCAAACAGGTTTTAGAAATTATGAATATTTCTTTTATTTTAAAACTTCAGCTACCTTCAATCCAATTTCAGCAGGAGAGTTAACTACATGAATTCCGTTCTCTGCTAGAATTTCCATTTTTGCTTGAGCTGTATCATCTTTACCTCCTACAATTGCTCCTGCATGTCCCATTGTTCTTCCAACTGGTGCCGTTTGACCAGCAATAAAACCAATTACAGGCTTTCTATTACCATCTTCTTTAATCCACTTTGCCGCATCCGCTTCAAGCTGACCTCCAATCTCACCTATCATGACAATACATTCGGTTTCATCATCATTCATTAACAATTGAACAGCATCTTTAGTTGTTGTGCCAATAATTGGATCACCGCCTATACCAATAGCTGTAGTAATACCCAAACCTTGTTTTACAACTTGGTCAGCAGCTTCATAAGTTAAAGTTCCTGATTTAGAAATGATCCCTACTTTCCCTTTTTTAAATACAAAACCTGGCATAATACCAACTTTAGCTTCACCTGGTGTGATTACACCTGGACAATTAGGTCCAATCAGTCTACAATCTCTATCAGAAATATACGCTTTTACTTTTACCATATCGGCTACAGGAATACCTTCGGTAATACATATAATGACCTTAATTCCTGCTTCTGCAGCTTCCATAATGGCATCGCCTGCAAACGCTGGTGGAACAAAAATAATACTTGTATCTGCCTGAACTTTTGCTACTGCCTCTGCAACGGTATTAAAAACAGGCTTATCTAAATGTGTCTGCCCTCCTTTATTTGGAGTCACACCACCAACTATATTTGTACCATATTCTATCATTTGTGTAGCATGAAAAGTTCCTTCACTACCCGTAAAACCTTGTACAATTATTTTTGAATCTTTATTTACTAAAACACTCATTATATTGATATTATTTATTCCGTTTGAAGACGGAAATTAATTCTATTTAATTTATTCTTTACAAAAGTAAATTTTCCCATTAACTTTAGGAAACATTTTGAACTAAATATTATTTACTTTAGAAATAATCTCTGGCAATACCTTAATTGCTGCCAATTCTCTGTATTTCTTTCTTGCGTCATCACATGGAGAGCCGAAATAACTTTTACCACCTTCTAAATCTCTTCCCACACCTGATTGTGCATTGACAACAGCTTTTTTACCAATGGTAATACCACTAGAAATACCTACTTGCCCCCAAATAGTAACTTCATCTTCAAGCACAGTGCAGCCAGCAATAGCCACATGTGCAGCAATCAAACATTTTTTACCAATAATTGTATCGTGTGCTATTTGCACTTGATTGTCAATCTTTGTTCCTTCTTTTATTGTTGTTATTCCCGTAACACCTCTATCAATTGTACAGCCTGCTCCTATTTCAACATTATCTTCAATGCGAATATTACCACATGATATTAATCGATCATAGCCTTTAGGTCTATTTTTATAATAAAATGCATCAGCACCTAAAATTGTACCTGCATGAATAATCACATTATCACCAATAACGCAACCATCATAAATAACCACATTTGGATGAATGATACAATTATGACCAATACTAACGTGATTTCCTATAAAAACATTGGGTTGTATAATTGTATTCTCTCCTATTTTAGATGAATCTGATATGGATTTATCTGACGTTTGGAAAGGTTTAAAATAAGCTGCCAATTTACAAAAATCTCTAAAAGGATCATTAGAAACTAACAAAGCCTTACCTTCTGGACAGGCAACTTCTTTATTGATCAATACAACAGATGCCGCAGATGCTAAAGCTTTATCATAGTACTTGGGATGATCAACAAAAACAATATCACCATTTTCTACTACATGAATTTCATTTATCCCTAAAATAGCAAAATTTTCATCACCAACAAACTCACTATCAATTAGTTTTGATATTTCTTTTAAAGTATGTGTTCTAGGTAATTTCATTACTATTTAATCAATTTAAAAGAATTATTTATAGTTTCAAAAGTAGTTTTAAATCTTGGCATTCTATTCAATCGTGTCCAATTCATAATCATATACAAATTATTTTCACCCTCAATAAAACATAATGCATAACCGAGTTCTTTACCATTAATATTTCCTTTCAATTTATCTTGACGAGCATTAAGCTCGTTAACTTTTGTAAAAACGGATGTTTCAAATCTTTTCAATTTTAAATTTCGTTCAAAAAAATCGATTTGAGTTTGGCTATAATTATCTAAGACAGAAACATGTTCATTGTAGGCATTAATTGTTTTAGCAAATGCGATATAATCCTGTTTATTTTCATGAACAACTACGGTATAAGCTTCTTTAATTAAGTTAGCATACTGTAAAGAAGCATCTTTATTGAGGTCATTCATTTTCTCCATATACTTAGGTACAGAAAGCTGGTATAAATTTGCTATAGCCAGTTCTGTATATTCATCTGGAGAAAGATTTTCATTACAAGAGATTAAAAATAAAAACAGAAATAAAAACCTATAATTTTTCATTAAGTTATTCTTTTACTCTTTCTTGATAAGTTCCTTTTTCAGTCTCTACTTTAATTTTATCACCTTCATTGATAAATAATGGAACATTAACACTTGCTCCTGTTTCAACTACAGCTGGCTTTGTAGCGTTGGTTGCTGTATTTCCTTTAATTCCAGGTTCTGTATGCGTTACTTCTAAAATAACACTTGCAGGCATATCAACAGATAGTGGTAACTCATCTTCAGAACGTACAATGATTGTGACTACTTCTCCTTCTTTCATTAAGCTAGGAGCATCTAATATATCTTCTTGCAATTGAATCTGTGTATAATCATCGTTATTCATGAAGTGATACATTTCTCCATCTTTATAAAGATATTGGTACTTTCGTGTTTCTACTCTTACTTCTTCAATTTTATGCCCTGCAGAAAAAGTATTATCTAATACTTTACCAGAAGTTAAACTTTTTAATTTGGTACGTACAAACGCTGGCCCTTTACCAGGTTTAACATGCTGAAATTCAATGATTTTATACGTGTCATTGTTATATACTATACACAATCCTTTTTTTATATCTGATGTTGTTGCCATTCTTTTTTGAGTAGTTATGTTATTTGATTATTAAATTCCACTAGTATATCCTTTCATTATTCCTCGCTGAGAGTTTTTAATAAATGTAAGAACTTCATCCCTTTCAGGAGTTGCATCTAGCTCAGCTTCTAAAATTCTAGAAGCCTGTGTTGTATTGTTATTTTTCTGAAATAGTATTCTATAAATATTTTGAATTTCATTGATCTTTTCTGGAGTAAATCCTCTTCTACGTAATCCTATAGAATTTATCCCTACATAAGACAATGGCTCTTTTGCAGCTTTTACATAAGGAGGTACATCTTTTCTAATTAAAGAACCTCCTGAAACCATTACATGTTTTCCTATATGGATAAATTGATGTATCCCTGACAGACCACCAATAATAGCAAATTCACCAATTTCTACATGACCAGCTAAAGTAACTCCATTGACAATGATAACATTATCTTTTAAAATGCAGTCATGAGCAATATGTGCTGTTGCCATAATCAAACAGTTTTTACCTATTACTGTTTTACCATAAGCTTTTGTACCTCTGTTAATAGTGACACATTCTCGAATAGTTACATTATCACCTATAGTCACCAAAGAATCTTCATCTTCAAATTTTAGATCTTGAGGTATTGCGGAGATTACTGCACCAGGAAAAATTCTACAATTTTTGCCAATACGAGCACCTTCCATAATGGTAACATTAGAACCAATCCATGTTCCAGAACCTATAGTTACATTATTATAAATAGTTGTAAAAGGTTCTACCACAACATTAGTTGCTATTTTTGCTCCTGGATGTATATATGCTAATGGTTGATTCATAATTAATTATTTTTTACTTATTAATGCCATTAATTGAGCTTCAACGACCAATTTATTATTAGCATAGCCATAGGCTTGCATATGGCAAATTCCTCTTCGTATAGGCTCCATCAATTCAGCTTTAAAAATTAAGGTATCACCTGGCAATACTTTTTGTTTGAATTTTACATTGTCCATTTTCATAAAATAAGTCAAGTAATTTTCTGGATCTGGCACCGTTTTTAATACCAGTATTCCTCCACATTGTGCCATAGCTTCTACTTGTAACACACCTGGCATTACAGGTGCCCCTGGAAAGTGCCCTATAAAAAAGGGTTCATTCATAGAAACATTTTTTACACCAACAACATGAGTGTCAGAAAGTTCTAAGATCTTATCAATTAATAAAAATGGTGGTCTATGTGGTAGTATTTGCATAATTTGTACCACGTCCATCAGTGGAGGTTGATTCAAATTATATTGAGGTACATTATTTCGTTTTTCTATCTTAATTAATTTTGCTAATTTTTTAGCAAAATTTGTGTTTATTGAATGCCCAGGCTTATTTGCAATTACCTTTCCTCTAATTTTTGTCCCTACTAATGCTAAATCACCAATAACATCTAATAGTTTATGCCGTGCTGCTTCATTTGGCCAATGCAATGTTAAATTATCTAATATGCCATTTGGTTTTATCTTAACATGATCCTTTTTAAAAGCGACTCTTAATTTTTTCATAGTTGTTTCTGACAATGGTTTGTCAACATAAACTATCGCATTGTTTAAATCACCTCCTTTTATCAAGTTATTATCTAATAACATTTCAATTTCATGTAAAAAGCTAAACGTTCTTGCAGCAGAAATTTCTTTTTTAAAATCAGAAATATGATTTAGTGTTGCGTTTTGAGTCCCTAAAACTTTAGTGCCAAAGTCAACCATAGTAGTTATTTCATAGGTGTCAGAAGGCATAATCATAATTTCACTACCCGTAGCTTCATCTTTATAAGAGATAATATCTTTTACAATATATTCATTCACTTCAGCATCTTGCTCTTCAAGTCCAACTTTCTCTAAAGCTTCAATAAAAAATTTAGAAGAGCCGTCTAGAATTGGAGGTTCTGCTGCATCTAACTCAATACAAATATTATCAATACCCAAGCCTACTACAGCAGCTAATACATGTTCTGAAGTATTAATAGACACTCCGTTTTTCTCTAAATTTGTACCTCTTTGAGTATCTATTACATAATCAGCTTTAGCTTCAATAATCGGATTTCCTTCCAGGTCTGTCCTAGTGAACGTATATCCATAATTTGCTGGAGCTGGCTTAAATGTCAACTTGACTTCTCTTCCGGTATGCAAACCTACTCCTGAAAGTGAAATTTGTTTTTTTATTGTCTTTTGCTTATTACTCATCGATTTTTGTTTGAGACTTAGTTCTTTTTTCTAAGTCATTAATTTTATCTGATAATTTTGATAAATTTTTAAAATGCACATATGATTTATTATAATCAGCATAAGGTAATGCGGGGCTTCCTTGTACAATCTCATTATCTTTAAGGTTTCTACCAATACCTGATTGAGCCTGAATTCTCACATTGTTTCCAATTTTAAGATGCCCAACAATACCTACTTGACCTCCAATCAAACAATTTTTTCCGATATAAGTAGATCCTGCAACTCCAGACTGAGCAGCAATTACAGTATTTTCATCAATTTCAACGTTATGTGCTATCTGGATTTGATTATCTAGCTTAACACCTTTTCTAATAATGGTTGATCCCATGGTAGCTCTGTCAATAGTTGTACCTGACCCAATATTAACATTGTCTTCAATAACTACATTTCCTATCTGTGGTATCTTACTATAGACACCACTTTCACTCGGTGCAAAACCAAAACCATCACAACCTATTATACTTCCAGAATGAATCTCACAAAATTTACCAATAATAGTTTCTGAATAAATTTTAACCCCTGCAAAAAGCGTTGTTCCTTCTTTTAGTACTACGTTATCACCTATATACACATTAGGGTATATCTTAACATTATCACCAATAATAACATCATTGCCAATATACGAAAAAGCACCAATATATAAATTATCACCTAATGTAGCAGATTCACTTATATAGTTAGGTTTTTCAACACCACTTTTATTTAATTTTACCTGATTATAATACTCTAAAAGTTTAGAGAATGCTTGATAAGAATCAGCTACTTTAATCAAAGTTGCAGAAATTTTTTTTTCAGAAACAAAATCATTATTTACAATAACTATAGAAGCATTGGTTGAGTAAAGAAATGATGTATATTTAGGGTTAGAGAGAAAAGTCAATGATCCTTTTTCTCCATCTTCAATTTTAGAAAGCTTAAAGACTTCTTCATTTAAGTTTCCTTCAACTTCACCATTAAGGATTTCTGAGATTTGTTTAGCTGTAAATTTCATATATATTTATGGCGTTAACCTTGAAACATCAAGTATTCGCCAACTAATCATTTTCTAGCGATTTAAAATTTCGCTTATTTATTATTCTTACAAAAGTATAAAAAATATTTCGCAAATCTAAAGTATATTTATTTTGGATAGTATATAAAATATTTGACTACTGGTTTTGATAGTGCTAATAAGTTTAATTGATCTGAAGCTTCGGTAATATCTTTTATCTCGCCTGATTTATACAAGATATTTATGGAACTCTCATTTAAGTTATATGCCTGATTTTCAATATAACCTGTAGCAATAAAGTAATTAATATTTGAATCAGGTATATTTAACCTCTCCATAGTGTTTTGTTTAATTATTCTAATATCGGCATCAGAGAATGGCGTGTCTTGAATTTTAATTTTTGGAAGTTTTCGATAGATTAATGCTTTAGATAAACTTGACAATACTACATCTGAATGGTTCATCCACTGTTTTATTGCCATAATAATATCGTAATCATCTATTTCAGAGAAATTTTGTAGAACAGTATTATCAAAATCAACAACACCTTCGGTTGCTAAAAAACACCTTAACGGATCACTACAATTCACTTCAATATTATTACGAACTAATTCTTTTGCTCTTTTTAGTATGTTAACTAGCGTATAATCAGCAACTAAGCCTGTCTTATGTAAATACACCTGCCAATACATTAAACGTCTTGAAACTATAAATTTTTCTACAGAATAAATCCCTTTTTCTTCAACAACTAAATTGTTGTCAATTACTGTAAACATAGAAATAATTCGCTCAGTATTTATATTACCTTCGGTAACACCAGTATAAAAGCTATCTCTTTTTAAATAATCCAACCTATCAATATCTAATTGGCTAGATATAAGCTGATTAAAGAATTTTCTTTTGTAATTACCTTTAAAAATTTCAATAGACAAGCTCAATCGACCTAAAAATTCTTTATTCAATTTCTCCATAAAAAGTAAAGAAATCTCTTCATGTTTAATATTTGTTACTAAACTATGTTCTAAGGTGTGCGAAAAAGGACCATGCCCAATATCATGTAATAAAATTGCTATCAATAGAGCTTCTTCTTCTTCTTTTGAAATTTCAATAGACTTACTTATTAACACATTTACGGTTTTTTGCATCAAATGCATAGCCCCTAAAGCATGTTCAAATCGTGTGTGATGTGCACCAGGGTACACAAAGTAAGACAAACCCATTTGTGATATGCGTCTTAATCTTTGAAAATACGGATGTTCAATAATATCGAAAATTAATTCAGACGGAATATTAATAAATCCGTAAATTGGGTCATTAAAAATTTTAAATTTGTTCAATTGAATTTTATTTAAATAATTACACAAAAATAGCGGTTTAATTTTTAATCGCTATTACACATTAAAAATTAATATACAAAAGAAATGAATGCAATTAAAATACTTTGGGTTGATGATGAAATTGAACTGTTAAAACCACACTTATTATTTCTAGAAAAGAAAAATTATGATGTTTCGACTTGTAATAATGGTGCAGAAGCCATTGAAAAGGTCGATGAAGAAAACTATGATGTTATTTTTTTAGATGAAAACATGCCTGGTTTGTCAGGTATAGAAACACTTACACAAATAAAAGCTAAACTTCCTAATCTTCCTGTTGTGATGATTACAAAAAGTGAAGAGGAATATATTATGGAAGAAGCTATTGGCTCTAAAATAGCTGATTATTTAATAAAACCTGTAAATCCGAATCAGATTTTACTTAGCTTAAAAAAGAATTTAGATCACTCTAGATTGGTTTCTGAAAAAACAACATCTACTTATCAGCAAGAATTCAGAAAGATTTCATTAGACCTTGCTATGGTTAACACTTTTGAAGAATGGATAGACTTGTACAAAAAACTAGTCCATTGGGAAATTGAATTAGAATCTATTGCAGATGCTGGGATGGTTGAAATATTAGAAAGTCAAAAAGAAGAAGCAAATGCTCAATTTTTTAAATTCATCCAAAAAAATTACGAAAATTGGTTTGATGAAAATGAAGACAAGCCCTTGTTATGTCATAAATTATTCAAACAAATTATCGCTCCTCAAATTAATAAAGATCAAGGAACACTACTAATTGTAATTGACAATTTAAGACTAGATCAACTTCGAGTTTTAGAACCTATCATTAATGATTATTATAAAAAAGAAGAAGAGTTATCATTCTTTAGTATTTTACCTACAGCAACTCAGTATGCACGAAATGCTATTTTTTCTGGACTAACACCATTAGAAATGTCAAAACAACATCCAGAATACTGGAAAAATGACACAGATGAAGGAGGTAAAAATTTATTTGAAAATGAATTTTTAACAGCTCAATTGAAACGCTTAAATCTTGATATAAAACATGAATACTTCAAAATTACTACCCTGCAAAAAGGACGTGATTTAGCTGATAATTTTGCAAGTATCAAAGAAAATGACCTAACTGTTGTTGTCTATAATTTTGTAGATATGCTTTCGCATTCAAGAACAGAGATGGAAATGATTAAAGAATTAGCTAGTGATGACAAAGCATACAGGTCATTAACTTTAAGTTGGTTTAAAAACTCACCACTATTAGAAATGATACAGAAAGCTCAAGAACTAGGCTTGAAATTAATTATCACTACAGACCATGGCACCATAAACACCAAAAAACCGAGTAAAATTGTTGGTGAAAAAACCATCAGTGCTAATTTACGATATAAAACAGGTAGAAGTTTAACTTATAATGACAAAGAAGTCTATGCTGTTAAAAAACCAGAAGACATTCAATTGCCTTCTATCCATATGACCAGTTCTTTTGTCTTTGCAAAAGAAGACTACTTTTTTGCATACCCCAATAATTTTAATCATTATGTAAAGTATTATAAAAACACATATCAGCATGGAGGTGTATCGTTAGAAGAAATGATTATTCCCTGTGTGATTATGCAACCAAAATAAGTATTACTTATTTCATACCATAAGGCAAATCAAATTGCTATTAAATCATCCGTAAAACAATTAAAAATTTAATTGTTTTACGGATGATTTAAATTATTAACAAATTCTTCAAATTTGTTATCAATTTTTAAGAATATATTTGCAATTATTAGCCATAAAAACCTCAAATTTGCATCTTAATTTTTATTTGATACTTTATGAATAAGCATAACTTTACTGCCGGCCCATGTATTTTACCACAACAAGTATTAAAACAAGCTTCTGAAGCGGTTTTGAACTTCAACAATGACAATTTATCATTGATAGAAATATCACATAGAAGTGCACCTATTGTTGCTGTAATGGAAAAAGCCAGAAAATTGGTTTTAGAATTATTAAAACTAGAAAATAAAGGCTATTCTGTACTATTCTTACAAGGAGGTGCCAGTTTAGAGTTTTTAATGACTCCATATAACTTATTAAAAGAAAACGGTAAAGCTGTTTATTTAGATACTGGAGCTTGGAGTGCAAAAGCAATAAAAGAAGCTAAATTATTGGGTACTATTGATGTTATAGCTTCTTCTAAAGATAAAAACTACAATTATATTCCTAAAGGATACTCTATTGATAGCAATGCAGATTATTTTCATTGTACTAGTAATAATACTATATATGGTACACAAATAAAATCGTTTCCTAAAACGGACGGTCTATTAGTTTGTGACATGAGTTCTGATATTTTTTCACGCGAACTTGATTTTACGCAATTTGATTTAATCTATGCAGGTGCTCAAAAGAATATGGGACCAGCAGGTGCAACATTAGTGGTTATTAAAGAAGATATTTTAGGGAAGACAGGGAGACAAATTCCTTCAATGTTAGACTATCAAATACATATTGGTAAAGATAGTATGTTCAATACACCTTCTGTTTTTGCAGTATATGTGTCTATGTTAACTTTACAATGGTTAAAGGATCTTGGTGGAATTTCAGCAATAGAAAAGATAAACAATGCTAAAGCTACATTATTATATAATGAAATTGATAGCAATCCTTTATTTGAGGGAGCTGCAGCTAAAGAAGATAGATCGAATATGAATGCTACTTTTTTATTGACTGATAGTAGTCTTCAAGAAAAGTTTGACAGCTTGTGTAAAAAAGCAGGTATTGTCGGTATAAATGGACATAGATCTGTTGGAGGTTATAGAGCGAGTATGTATAATGCACTTCCTTTAGAAAGTGTACAAGTTTTGGTAGATGTAATGCATAACCTATCAAAATAATATGGATTTAGATGATAAATTTACTGTTTTAAAACAAGTCTTTGAAAGTCAAATGCCTGTCAATAAATTCTTAGGATTAGAAGTTCTAGAATTAAAAGATGGTTTTGCAAAAATACATATCCCATTTAAAGAAGAATTTATTGGCGATTTTATTCAAAAACGCTGGCATGGTGGTATTCAAGCAAGTATAGCAGATTCTGCAGGTGGCATTGCTGCATTGACATCAATTTCTAGTTTTGAAGAAAAAGTAAATACTATAGATATGCGAATAGACTATTTATTAGGGTCTGAGCCAAAAGATATTTATGCAGAGGCAGAAATCATAAAAAACGGAAAACGAATAATAAAAGTTGATGTGAAATTGTATCACGAAAAAAATAAAATTATAGCACTTGCACGATGTGCATTTAGTGTATTAAGAAAATAAAACTATATAGAATGACAGTATTAGCAAACGACGGTATCGCAAACAGTGGTGTTACAGCATTAGAAAATGCAGGGTATAAAGTAGATTTAACAACTGTAGCTCAAGATCAATTGGTAGATTATATCAATAACAATAATATTACAGTACTTTTAGTAAGAAGTGCAACTAAAGTACGAAAAGATATTATTGACAATTGTCCTTCTCTAAAAATTATTGGAAGAGGTGGTGTTGGTATGGATAATATTGATGTTGAATATGCAAGAGAAAAAGGGTTAAAAGTGATAAACACTCCAGCGGCATCATCACATTCAGTTGCTGAATTGGTATTTGCTCACCTTTTAGGGATGGTACGATTTTTACATGATTCTAATAGAAATATGCCATTAGATGGAGATTCTAAATTTAAAACTCTAAAAAAATCTTATGCTAAAGGAATAGAGCTAAAAGGTAAAACATTAGGTGTTTTAGGTTTTGGTCGTATAGGGCAAGCTACTGCTAAAGTCGCTTTAGGGTTAGGAATGAAAGTAATTGCTTTTGATCCGTTCTTAGATTCAGCCACTTTAGAATTGGATTTTTATGATGGTCAAAAATTAAATTTTAAAATTGACACCATTTCTAAGGATGAAGTTTTAAAACAATCTGACTTTATTACATTACACGTTCCTGCACAAAAGGATTATGTAATCTCTACCAAAGAATTTGAAATGATGAAAGAAGGTGTTTGTATTGTAAATGCTGCTCGTGGTGGTGTAATTGATGAAGTTGCTTTGGTTGCCGCTTTAGAAGATGATGGTAACGTTGCAAAAGCTGCATTAGATGTTTTTGAAAAAGAACCGACACCTGAAGTACAGTTATTAATGAACCCAAAACTTTCATTAACACCACACATTGGTGCTGCTACAAATGAAGCTCAAGAAAGAATAGGAAGTGAATTGGCAAGCCAAATTATTAAAATATTAGGCTAAGTATTGTAGTTAAAAAGATTAGTATACAAAATATGGCTATAGTAAAACCTTTTTGTGCTGTAAGAGCCTCTAGAGATAAAGTTGCTTTAGTTTCTTCTCGTTCATATGAAGCTTATTCACATGCTGAATTAGGTGCTCAATTAAATTTTAATCCGTTTTCATTTTTACATATTATAAGTCCGAGTTATAAGCATCACGAAGAACTCTCTAGTGAACAACGTTTTCAACTTATTCATGATAAATATGTTGAGTTTAAAGAATTAAAATATTTTTCAAAAGATAGCTCTCCAGCTTTTTATGTCTATAAAAAAGTAACCAAAGAGTATTCTTTTTGTGGTATTATTGCTGCTACTAGCGGAGAAGATTATGCCAACAATTGTATTAAAAAACACGAAGAGACTTTAGGACAACGAGAAATTCTATTTGAAAAATATTTACATACTACAGGCTTTAATGCAGAACCAGTACTACTCACCTATCCAAACAATTCTGTAATAGAAACAATCTTAACTAAATATCAAAACTCTAGAGCTGAATATGAGTTTACTACAGAAAATTACAAGACACATTATTTGTGGACTGTAAGTAGTGAAAAAGATATTCAAATCATTACAAATGAGTTTGCTAAAATGAATGCTATTTATATTGCGGACGGGCATCATAGAACTGCATCTTCATATTTATTGGCTGAAAACATGAAGCGTGAGAACCCACATCATAATGGGAATGAAGACTATAATTTTTTTATGAGTTATTTAATTCCTGAATCAGATTTAAAGATATTTGAGTTCAATCGTTTTGTAAAAGATCTAAATGGTTTAACTCCTGATCAATTTTTAGAAAAATTAGCAACTTTATACCGTATTGAAAAGAAAGGATCTCAATATTATTATCCATCAAAAAAACACCATTTCAGTATGTACTTAGAAGGTGCTTATTATTCACTGTACCTTAAGAAAGATGAATTTGAAATTGATAATCCTCTATCAGATTTAGACACTCAATTATTATTTAAAACTGTTTTAGAACCTATTTTAGATATTCATGATTCACGAAATGACCAACGATTAGACTATATTTACAGTAAACAAGGAGCAACCAATCTTAAGGAGCAAGTAGATTCTGGAAATTACAAAGTAGCCTTTGGTTTGTATCCGATAACGGTAAAACAATTAAAAGCTGTCGCTGATGCAGGACTTAAGATGCCACCAAAAAGCACTTATATTTTACCGAAATTAAGAAGTGGTTTAACTATTTATGAATTTTAATAGCCAAAATGGTTTATTACCCTGTGTTCATGTAAAACAGAAAGGAAATCACTATTTACAAAGGGTTGCTTTCTCAACAAATTATTTCAAAAAAATCATATTATGTCTATCTCTGAAAATCTAAAAAACATTAAGAGTTCATTACCTGAACATATTAGTTTAGTAGCCGTTTCTAAAACCAAACCAGCTACAGCCATTCAAGAAGCATATGATGTTGGGCAACGCATTTTTGGAGAAAATAAAATTCAAGAAATGGTTGATAAGTACAATGAACTTCCTAAAGATATTAAATGGCATATGATTGGCCACCTACAGCGTAATAAAGTGAAATATATGGCTCATTTTGTCGATTTAATTCACGGAGTAGATAGCATTAAAACCTTGAAAGAAATTGACAAACAAGCAAAAAAACATCATAGAATTATCAACTGTTTATTACAAGCAAAAATTGCAGAAGAAGATTCAAAATTCGGGCTTTCATTTACTGTAATTAAAGAAATTTTAGCCTCTGAAGAGTTTAAAGCTTTAGAAAATATTAAAGTTATCGGATTGATGGGAATGTCAACATTTACTGACAATACTGACCAAATAAAAAGTGAATTTTCAAACTTAAACTCATTCTTTAAAGAACTTGGTACTCAACATGAAACACTCAATGTTTTATCTATTGGAATGAGTGGAGATTATCCTCTTGCTATTGACTGTGGCAGTACTATGGTACGAATTGGAAGTGCTATTTTTGGAAATCGAGAATATCAATAAATTAGTTACCTGTCCAATAATCAATTACCAATACATCGTCAAGTAATGGACTTAGAATTTCGCCAAAAGCTTTATGGTCAGGGTGTGGTAAATAGATGGCTCTATCTTCTTCACTATCAAAAGTTAGAAAAAAACAATGTGTAAAGCCTTTGTCTAAACCTTCAGGGCTATTGTTAATTCCCCACTCAAAATCTTTAATTTCTGAGATTTTATTGGGTAAAGTAATAAATGCCTTTTCTGCTTTATGAATAGCTTCAGCTGTTATACTATCCTTAAATTTAAAAAGAACAACATGTCTTAATTGCCTTTTATTCATTACTGTTTCAATGGTTAGTGGTTTTTCTGTTTTATTAATTTCATCTTTCGCCTTTGTTGAACAAGAAAAAACAAATAAACTGACTACAATAATAAGTTGATTTTTTTTCATACAATTAATCAATTAAAGAAACACCATTTAAATCTGTTGTCAATACTTCTGACATATAATCAAAATACGGACGAATAGCCTTAAAAGTTGCTGTTACTTCATTTATAAAATTAGGAGATAATACTTCTTTATCAGAATACTTCTTGGTAAATATAAATTGTTTCTTTCTAATCAAATCGATATTAGGATGTTCTTTACTAAAGCCTTTAGGGGCAGTTTTCACTTCATTACCAACTAGACTTCCCCACACACTTTTAAATTTTTTAGCATTCATTATAGCCCTAATTTCACTATCATCAATTTCAAATTCTTTCCTTATTCGGAATAAATCTTCTTTTGAAGGATCCCAAAAACCTGTTGCAGCAAATGAACCTCCTGGTGTCAATTGTAGATAATAGCCTCCACGTAACTGTGGCTTTTGCCTATTGAAAGAACCTCCTAAATGAGTTTTATATGGTGTTTTGTTTTTAGAAAAACGTACATCTCTATAAATACGAAACATTTTTAGCTTTTCAATAGCATCATGCTGTTGCAAGTTTTCAAGTAAAACATTATAAAATAATTTCACATCAGCTTCAATAGCTTTAAACTCTGGCTTATGTGCATTGAACCACTCTCTATTGTTATTCTTTTCTAACTGTTTGAAAAATGTAAATGCTTTTTTAGGAATTGTAATTGACATTGTATTCGATTAATATTAGTAATCATAAAAGTAGTGAATTAAATACAACATATTTATTTCATTAAATTATTTGAGATTCTTCACTATACTCGTTCTTCATTACTCCCGTATTCTATGATTAAAACACGTTATTTTTGTCTTTTTTCTAAGATTTTTACAACGTCATCTAAAGCAAAACCTTTTGCTTGCAATAAAATTAAATAATGAAAGAGCAAATCTGCTGATTCATTTAAAAACAATTCATCATTGTCATCTTTGGCTTCAATTACTGTTTCAATAGCCTCCTCTCCTACTTTTTGAGCAATTTTATTAATCCCATCTTCAAAAAGTGAAGCTACATAACTTTTTTTACCAGTAGCATTTTCTTTTCTATCTTTTATAATTTGTTGTAATTCTGAAAGAAACCCATAAGAAGTTGTGTTGACTTCAGCCCAACAAGTATCCGTTCCTTTATGGCAAGTCGGTCCTACAGGGTTTGCCTTAACCAATAAGGCGTCGCTATCACAATCAACTTTTATTGAGACTAAATTTAGAAAATTACCACTTTCTTCTCCTTTAGTCCAAAGTCTATTTTTAGAACGACTAAAAAAAGTAACCTTTTGAGTATCTATAGTTTGTTGGTAAGCTTCTTCATTCATATAACCCAACATTAAGACCTTATTTGTCTTAGCATCTTGTACAATAGCTGGCACTAAACTATTGTTTTTACTATTTTTTATAAAATCTATATTCATCATAATCTTATTTTATATACGTACAGGGATATTGTGTGTTTCTAATTCCTTTTTTAAATCATTAATTTCTACTTCTTTAAAATGGAAAATACTAGCTGCTAATGCTGCATCAGCTTTACCATCAATAAAAGTATCTACAAAGTGCTGGCAATTACCAGCTCCTCCAGAAGCAATAATTGGTATATTTAACTCCGTTGATAGTTTTGCTAATGCTTTATTTGCAAATCCGTTTTTTGTACCGTCATGATCCATTGAAGTGAATAAAATCTCACCTGCACCTCTAGTTTCAACTTCTTTTGCCCATTCAAATAGATCCAATTCAGTTGCAATTTTACCACCTACCAAATGCACTTTCCAATTGCCCTCAATTTGTTTTGCATCTATAGCAACTACAATACATTGACTCCCAAATTTAGCAGACAATTCATTAATTAATTGTGGATTTTTAACAGCAGAAGAGTTAATTGAAACCTTATCTGCTCCACATTTTAATAAATTATCGACATCTTCAACTGAAGAGATTCCGCCACCAACTGTAAAAGGAATATTTATTTTTTCAGAGACATGTAATACAAGATCAGTTAATGTTTTTCTGCGTTCTTCAGTTGCAGAAATATCTAAAAACACCAATTCATCAGCTCCATTTTGTGCATAAATGGCTGCCAACTCCACAGGGTCACCAGCATCTTTTAAATCTACAAAATTTATGCCTTTAACGGTTCGTCCATTTTTGATATCTAGACAAGGTATGATTCTTTTTGTTAGCATAATTTTTACCCTATCTCAAAGCTTAGGGAGTTTCAGTTTTTTTATTCTTAATTTATTCTGGCTGTTTTCACACGCCTAATCGCTCTTCAAAGAAATAATTATCTTTCTATAATATAATTTTCTAATTGTTTTAAACTAATTCTATTTTCATAGATAGCTTTTCCAATAATTGTTCCTTCACAACCTATTTCTGCTAATTTAGGAATTTCTGAGAAATCAGAAATTCCGCCAGAAGCAATCAATTTGAGTTTTGGCACTTCTGCTAATATCCTTTTATATAAATCAAAAGAAGGACCTTCTAGCATACCGTCTTTACTAATATCAGTACAAATCACATATTGAATAGCATTTTTGTGATAATCTTTTATAAACGGAATCAATTCTAGATCAGATTTTTCTTGCCATCCACTAATTGCAATTTTTTCTCCAGTGGCATCAGGATTAGCATCAGCCCCTAAAATAATTTTAATATTGCCATAAATTGAAATCCATTTCTTAAATATTTGCGGATGCTTTACTGCAATACTGCCTCCTGTAATTTGATTTGCTCCACTTTCAAAAGCAATTTTCAAATCTTCATCCGTTTTTAAGCCACCACCAAAATCAATTTTTAATGTAGTTTTAGATGCTATACTTTCTAATACTTTGTGATTAACAATATGACTGGCTTTGGCACCATCTAAATCTACCAAATGCAAATATTCTATACCATGAGCCTCAAACTGTTTGGCAATTTCTAATGGATTTTCATTATAGATTTTTTTAGTTGCATAATCACCTTTTGACAAACGTACACATTTGCCATCTATAATATCTATAGCAGGAATTATTCTCATTTTAATTATTTCTAAATAATTGACTCTTCATATATTCGTATGTTTAAAAAAATACTATTTGTACAAATAAACGTAAAAATGAATGATTTTCAAATAGAAACTCTTCAAAATATTTACCTTTTCTTTAAAATTTTCAATTCCTAATTGTTTGTAAATAGCCTGATTTTCTTTGTATGCACCACCTTCATGATAACTATAGCCATCATTTAACCAATTGCCAGAATTATCATATTTTAAAGCTGATAATTCACCTGAAATTAAATTAAAAACATCAAATTTATTGTTTTTTTGTACAGTAATAATACTATCTGGCAATGACACAAATACATTACCTATTCTATCATATTTAAAATCAAGAATTTGTTTTCCTGAATTGTCAATCAATCCATCTTGAATTTTTGATAAATTCTTCCTTTGTGACATAACTATATATTTTTGGTAACCACGAATGAAATAACTGGTTTCTTTTTTTGCAGGATAAATTACTTTTCCATTCTCTCTAAATACAACTCCTAAGCCAAAGTTAGTAAATAGCCCTACTTTTTTAGTTTTAAACTTTATATAATTATCATCTACTTCATATATCAAATCAAATTTTGACAGAGCATTAATTAACTCTTTAGAGGTCAGTAGTTAGTTGCATATAATTCGATTATGATATACTTTATCTTTTTTGACCATCTTAGTTATTAGATTATTGAAAATTGTAGCCTTGCTCTGAGAGCGATTAATCCTAAAACAAAACTCATTAAAGTATCTATTGATATTAAAATCACTTACCCAAGAATATGTAGTTCTTATCCAAGACTTTATTTGATGAATCATAGTATGCAATGCTTTGAAGTTTAATCCGCCATTGCTGTCTACCTGCGTAATATCGTAAGCCTTTGTAATAGGTCTATATCCTCTCCATTTATCCGTTGTTATTTTAGCCTCACGACTGATGTGATTAACAAAGATATATTGCAGGGATCTTGCAGAAAAATCTTCAATACGCATTGCGTACATTCTCTTGACTTTACCATCATCCGTTAACTCAACAGCAGTTATTGCTTTCTTTTTCTTTGCTTTATAGCTTCTGCCTACTTGTCCTTTCTCGCGTCCGCCCAAAACAAACTCATCAACATGAACATTGCCATTCATAGGGTAATCACCGCTACTCTGCATAGCTTCACGTACTTTGTGCATAAACAGACGAGCTGTTTTTTCAGTAATACCAAAACGA
>Ga0256834_1000404_pt1 | contig 31508 bp, 48 predicted proteins | sample 4281140metaG_FD_190536 | JGI IMG/M metagenome (GOLD analysis project Ga0256834, IMG submission 190536) | Hydrothermal vent microbial communities from East Pacific Rise, Pacific Ocean - 4281-140 | ecosystem: Environmental > Aquatic > Marine > Hydrothermal vents | place: Pacific Ocean: East...
GTCGGGGTCGGGAGCGATAGCACCAACGGCGACAAGAAACAAATGGTGCGGTCGAGAAGACTCGAACTTCCACGGGTTTTACCCCACAGCGACCTCAACGCTGCGCGTCTACCAATTCCGCCACGACCGCACATCATGGTTTAGTTCTATATTTAAACAGAACGAGATAGCCTGTAGCAAATCATTTCAAATAGCTCAAGCATTAAGTGAAAAGCTAAAGTTATTTCATAAAAAATGGCACTGTTTTTTGATGAAAACAAATGCCATAATTTAAAAATTTGCAATATTTATGAAAGAATTATTTTAAGCTACAAAGGCAAGCATATCCTCTTCAGAATTTAACAACTCGTCCATTAATTCATTTGTATTTTCACCTTCTGGCCCAGCAAGTTTAGAGAATAACTCTTCATTTGCAGCATCAGCAACAAAATCTTCTGCTTGAGAAACCATTTCTTCAATCTGTTCAGGCTCAATACCAGCTTCTTCAAGATCAGCTTTTAATGCCTCAATGTCTAACTCGCCGTCTTTCATATATTTTTCAAGACCTTTAGCAAGCATTGCTTTTTCTTCATCAGTTAGCTCTTCACCATTAAGAAGTTTTTGCAATAATTCCATGATTTCAGATAGACCACCAGAATTACCGCCAGCCTCTTCAGTGCCGCCAGCTTCTTCTGCTTCTCCAGCCTTCTCAGTGCCTTCACTTTCTTCAGTGCCGCCAGCTTCTTCAGCTCCACCAGCACTTCCAGTACCGCCATCACCGCCTGCATCAGGAGAATCAACAGTTAGACCATCTCTAAAGTCACCAAAATATGCTTGATTAAGATATCCAGTCATTTCAGATAATGTTGCGTTTGCATCACCATCTTCATTGAGGAAATTATTACCATCAAATTCAAAACCAAGGTGCATAATACTGTCTACAACACCATCAACATAATCTGTTCCGTTGGAATTATATGTACCGCCATCATTTTGAATTCTATGAAAACCAGTTTCCGAACCATCTTCATCATCACCATGTAGTTGTGACCATTCAGCGGCATGGTTATTTCTAATGTAATCACCAATAGCTAAAACTTCAGATTCGCTGAATTTTCCGTCTGCTGCCGCACCCGTATAATCAACAGCTTCACGAATAATCTCGTTCATTCTATTCAATGTTTGAGAAGCTACTCTTTTATCTTCTTGACTAACGTTCAGACCTGGATCTGAAACTGCTAGGTTTGCCATACTATCAAGATTATCAGACTGTGCATTTTTTACAGCACTGTTAAACTGATTTTGCTGATTGCTAGAATCAGTATTAACATTGGCTGTATTAATCGCTACAGCTTGTACACCATTACCCATAATGTAAATCCCTATAAAAGTTCTAATAACGTGCCGCAAACTTTTAATAGAGTGATACTAAACTGAAAAAGCTAGTAATTTCAAGTGTTTTTTAGGTTTTCTATTTTTTATTAAAGACAAAACAATCAAAAAACCATCAAAACCTATGGTTTCTTTAGCATTAACCCTAAGCACAACAATGCCTAAAAGGAATTATAATTATTGTTTTATGGAGTATTGTTATTTACTTTTGATAAAAGTTCAACGGTCAACTGACCCTCATTTATCTTGATTTCACCATTAGCAATATGCTGATCATTTGCATAAATTTTCAAAGGCTCATGTTCATTAGTATCAAGTTCAATCACAGCTCCACGCCCCAATCGCAAAATATGATGGACAGGCATAACCGTTGAGCCTAATTCCACTTTGATCTGAATTTCAATATCATCAAACATATTATATTTTCATTGAGGGTAATTATTATAGTGCGAGTCATAAAAACTTTGTCTAATAAAGTTAGACAATTTATGGTTAGCAAGTAGTTAATATTATTAATAATAAGCCAAAATAGTAAAGTAATATGAAAAGAAACGATAACATACCAACTGAGTGGCTAATAAGTGAAAACCCTGTGCCATATTTGCAAGCCATTAAGTTCATGAAACAAAGGGCAAAAGATATATCAATGGGTGATGCAAAAGAACTTGTATGGCTTTTAGAGCATTCCCCCCTTTACAGTGCGGGCACATCTGCCAAAGATAAAGACTTAATAGATCCAGATAAATTTCCAGTTTTTACATCAGGTCGAGGCGGACAATATACCTATCATGGCCCAGGCCAAAGAATAATTTATATTATGCTTGATTTGACAAAGCGAGGTAAAGATATTCGTGCTTATATTAAAGCTCTTGAGGGATTAATTATAAATACTCTTAGCCAGTTTAACATTAAGGGTAAAATTCATGAAGGAAAAGTTGGAGTTTGGGTAGATCGACCTGAAAAAGGTAACAATTGCCAAGATAAAATTGCAGCAATTGGTGTTCGGGTATCTCGATGGGTAAGTTTTCACGGTATTTCGTTAAATATTTCTCCTAATCTTAGCCATTATGATGGTATAATACCTTGCGGAATAAGCGATAATGGCGTTACCAGCTTTGAAGACTTAGGTCATATAACTCCAATAGAGCAGGTTGATGTAATTTTACGACAAGTTTTTGAAGAAAAGTTTGGCACAACTATAAATTGTAATTTGAAAGAAATCTCATGAAACTAGATGATATTAAAATTTTGGCTTCTGGCTCAACTATCTTCTCTCTTAAAAAGATAATAGCCCCCAAAATTATTACAATTCTTTATTTACTTGGTCTAGCGGCAATTGTTCTGTTTGCAATCTCTCATCTATTTGCAACTTTTTCTTTTGGTTTTGGAGCAGGTTTATGGGGCTTGTTAGAGATTGCTGTATTTGGTCTTCTTAGTTTCATTGTTTTGCGAATTTCTTGTGAGGCAATTATTGTATTTTTTAATTCTCATAAAAACGCCATAACTTCGTCAACACCGCCAGCAAGTGAAGCTAAAAAATCACTTATAGATGATGTGAAAAATGCAATTGAAGAGTTAGCTAATGATGAAAAGCAAAAAACTCCTCAAAAAACTCAGACTTTAGATAGTCCAATAGCTAAAAAAACTTCAAATAAGCCAACAGCTAAAAAACCAATAAAACGCACTACTCAAAAGTCCACTTCAACTAACAAAACTAGTAAATAATTTTTAGGAATATCTTTTGACAAAATCACAAAAAATAGGCCTCGTAAGCCTTGGTTGCCCCAAAGCACTAGTTGATAGTGAAAGAATAATCACCACCCTTAGGGCTCAAGGTTATGCCTTTTCGCCAAACTATCATGGTGCTGATGCTGTTATTGTAAACACTTGCGGCTTTATTGATAGCGCAAAGGCCGAAAGCCTAGAGGCAATTGGCGAAGCGATTAAAGAAAATGGCAAAGTAATTGTTACTGGCTGCTTAGGAGTAGAAGCTGACCTTATTCGCAAAACTCACCCAAGCGTACTCGCTATTTCTGGCCCTCATCAATATGAGGAAGTTGTAAAAGCAGTACATGAAGCAGCCCCACCCATTGCCAACCCCTATGTTGATCTTATGCCAGAACAAGGCTTAAAACTAACTCCTAGGCATTATTCATACCTTAAAATTTCAGAAGGCTGTAATAACCGCTGCTCCTTTTGCATTATCCCAGATATTCGTGGCGATTTAGTTTCTCGTCCAATCGCTAGCGTTCTTTATGAGGCAGAGCGATTGGTAAAAGCTGGCACAAAAGAATTATTAGTCATTTCGCAAGATACCTCTGCTTATGGAGTTGATATAAAGTATAAAAAGTCCAAATTCCATGGGCAGGAAATTGAAGCCCGTTTTCTTAGTTTAAGTGAGCATTTAGGTGCTTTGGGTGCTTGGGTACGGCTGCATTATGTTTACCCCTACCCTCATGTTGATACAGTTATTCCTCTTATGGCTGAGGGTAAAATTCTACCCTATCTTGATATTCCATTTCAACATGCCTCTACAAAGGTTCTAAAAGCAATGCGCCGCCCAGCCAATCAAGACAAAACTCTTGATCGTATTTTAAAATGGCGAAAAATCTGCCCTGATCTAGCTATTCGCTCAACCTTTATTGTTGGCTTTCCAGGGGAAAGCGAGAGCGACTTTGAAATGCTGCTAAATTTTGTTGAAGAGGCAGGAATTGATAGGGCTGGTTGTTTTGAATATGAGCCTGTAACAGGAGCACAATCAAACGAATTAGAGGGGCAAATACCCGCTGAGCTAAAGAAAGAACGTTATGAGCGTTTAATGGAAAAAGCACAACAAGTTAGCACATCTCGCCTTAAAAGCCGCATAGGCCGCACAATACAAGTATTAGTTGATGAAGTAGATATTGAGGCTAAACAAACTTTAGCACGCTCAAAATGGGACGCTCCAGATGTCGACGGTGTTGTTGTGATTAATGAAACCGACAATTTAAAACAGGGTGATTTCGTACAAGTAAAAATTACTGATTCAGATGAATATGACCTATATGCAGAACTGATCGAGTAAAAATGACACACAAGACTTTTGAAATTCCAATTGGAAATAAATCATTAAAACTTGGTAAAAAACCAATTATGATGGGGATTTTAAACACTACTCCTGATAGTTTTTCTGATGGTGGTAATTTTGAACAAGAAAAATTTGCTCTAGAGCATGCCAGATCAATGATTAAAGGCGGCGCAACAATCATTGATATTGGCGGTGAAAGCACTAGACCAAAGGCAAAAGAAACACCATTGCAGGTTGAGATTGACAGGGTTATTCCTTTGATTGAAAAAATTAGCAAAGAAAATCTGGATTGTATAATCTCTATTGATACATACAAACCATTAGTAGCAGATCAGGCCATTCAATCTGGTGCAAATATTATTAACGATGTCAGCGGCTTACAAAGAGAAGTTGAGATGGCAGATATAGCAAAATTACATAATGTTCCAATCATTATTATGCACTGGGATAAAAATCGAAACACCAGTAATGACATAATAAAAGAAATGAAATATTACTTTGAGAAAAGCCTAAATATTGCAAAAAAAGCAGGACTAAGAGATAATCAAATTATTTTAGACCCCGGATTTGGTTTTGCTAAGAGTTTAGATGATAATTATGAAATTCTAAATCGCTTTAGTGAGTTCCATAGTCTTGGTTATCCGCTAGTTTGCGGCACTTCAAATAAATCAATGATTGGCAACTTACTAAACATTCCTATTGAAGAGCGTCTATCCGGCACAATTGCTAGCAATATCATGGCTTATATCAAGGGAGCGCATATTTTTCGCATTCATGCAGTGAAAGAAAATTTACAAGCATTGCAAATTGCTAAAGCTACGCTTTATAAACAAAGTGAAAGAAGTCAATAATGCCAAAATGCTCAAGTAAAAATAGAAGCGACAAAATTATTCTCTCCGATTTAGCTTTTTATGGCTATCACGGTGTGATGCTAGAAGAAAACAAACTAGGTCAACGTTTTCGAGTTGATTTAGAATGCGCAATGGATCTAACAGATGCTGGCAATAGCGATGATGTAAGCAAAACTGTTTCTTATGCAGATATTTACAACCTAGTAAAAGAAGCAACTGAAGACACTCGCTATAAATTAATTGAAGCCTTGGCTCAACACATAGTAGATCGACTATTTGAAGAATTTAAGCCTTTTAATTGGGTTCGCATTCGCATTACAAAGCCAGAAGCACCAGTAAATACAACAAGCGGTGAATTTGCTATTGAAATTATAAGGGAAAGAAGCTCTTGAGTAAGGCTTGGCTCTCGCTTGGTGCTAATATGGGCAACCCAGAGGCACAAATAGAACAAGCGATTGCTTTGATTGGCCAGCAGGAAGGTATAAAAATTTCCAATAGATCAAAAACGATTATCACCGAGCCTTGGGGAAATCTTGCCCAAAATTATTTCCATAATTTAGTATTAGAAATAAGAACTGATCTTTTTCCAGAATTGTTATTATCAATTTTATTGAAAATTGAAGATGATATTGGCCGAGTAAGAAATGAAAAATGGGGTGCACGAATTATTGATATAGATATTATTGCCTATGAATTTATCGAAGTTACCACTAAAAACCTCACCCTACCACACCCTCACGCATTTGAGAGGGATTTTGTGCTAAATCCTTTGCGTGAAATTTCACCAAAAATGGCCGATTGGATTATTGAACAAGCTAAATCTAAGAAATCAAACATCGACAATAATTGATTGAATTTAAAAAGCTACTAACTCAAAATCTCAATTATTTTTATAGCAACATCAAAGTCAACCTTGCGCTTATTACGTCTTTTGATTGCCTCTTCGTCCTGCCCCCAAATTTTATCATTAAAATCCTCATCAACATGAGCAGTTTTCCACGCCTCATCGGCACTTATCAAGTTATGCAATAACGCAATAGCAATTAAACCAGAACCAGTTAAGCTGGTAATTAAAGTTAAACTTGTAAGGGTAAAACGATCAAGCCCATCTAATAGGCTTTTTAGCTTTTCAAGGCTAGCCTTGGGCTGCTCAACATGAATAATACCTATTGTTGAAATAAATTTAATTCCAAATTTCTTTGAAAACTTTAATAACAAACTATCCCAATATTTTTCTTGATTTAAAACCAGCTCTTGCGGATCTTGAGCTCGATAAAGTAATAAATCATTTGCTCCATAATTTACTATCTCTAAAATAAGAGCATTCTCAATGCCCTCCTCTCCCTCAAGTGCTGAGTTTATCACACGAGTAAAAGGCATGCTTATAGCATCAATAAATTCACCTTGCGCTTGCCATTCATTTAGCAATATTTGTGCAAGGTTTTCATTTGGAATAATTACAGGTTTTTTGCTTGGCGTTTTAATATGTTTAGCATCAAGAGCAATTGCAAAACCATTTTTTACCTTTACAAGCTCAACTTTTTTATAAAATCGCTTAGGAAGCACTTTTTTTTCTGCAGCTTGCGCACGGCCATAACCATCATTTTTATGTTTATGGGCATCTTCTAAAATATCACGCATATCACTCACCTATTTCTTGTAGTAATTCATCAAAATCACTAACGACAATTTCAGCCCCAGCCTGCACTAATTGCTCTTTTGTTTGATAACCCCAGCTTACCCCAATTGCCCTAACTTTAGCAGCTTTTGCCATATTCATATCTAAATAAGTATCTCCAACCATAATAACATTCAATCTATTTACACCAGCAAGTGATATTGCATTCTCTATCATTTGTGGATTTGGTTTAGAGAGTGCGTTATCTGGAGTTTGAAGTGAGGTAAAAATATCTAATATATTATGTTTTGCTAAGACCTTTTTTGTTCCACCCAATGACTTACCAGTAGCAACAGCTAAGAAAATATCTTTTTTTAAAGCAAGCTCTAAAAGCATCTCTTTAGCTCCAGAAAAAAGCCCCTCATCAGGCAAGGAATTAGGCATAACCAAAGTTCCATCAAGATCAAATATAACTAGTTTCATTTATTGTTCCGGATCATTATCTTGAACATCAAACCGAGCTGCATCAAAACCTAACAAATCAAAACTTTGCTGCATATGCTTTGGCAAGGGTGCAGAAATATCTAATCTTTTTCCATTAGGCAGTGGTAAAGCAAGGCGTCTTGCATGCAGATGCAACCCTTTTCCTAAGTCCTCTGGTCGCTCCCAATGGTGATTTTCAAGCTCAAAATAACGAGGATCATCAAGAATAGGAACGCCCAACTGATTCATGTGAACTCGAAGCTGGTGCGTCCTGCCAGTAACAGGTTTTAGAGTAACCCATGCAAAACTACGCCCTGCATTATCAGTCACAGAATAATAACTCAACGAGTGAACAGCTCCTTTTACATCTTTATGAACAACCGCCATCTGCTCACCATTTTGAGTTTTCTTTTTACCAAGAAAGCACGAAATATTACCCTGAGGAGGGTTGGGAACACCAACAGTTAATGCCCAGTATATTTTACGAGCAGAACGAGAGCGAAAAATCTTGCCCAAATGAGATGCCGCTAGGCGAGTTTTCGCAACCAATAAACAGCCAGATGTATCTCTGTCTAACCTATGCACAAGGCGAGGTGCTTCTCCCTTTTTATTTGGCAGGCTTTTTAGCATTTGGTCGATATGAATTTTTGTCCCCGAACCGCCCTGCACTGCCAATCCATGTGGTTTGTTAAAAACATAAACATCATCATCTTCATAAAGAATGAGTGAGCATAAAAATTGCGCATCTTTCTCACTAAACCTTGGCTTTGAATCTTTTGGTGCATCATCAATTGGTGGCACTCGCACCACTTGCCCCGTTTTTAGTCGGGTATTTGTTTTGACCCGCCCCTTATCAACCCTAATCTGCCCAGTGCGGAGCAGCTTTTGAATTCGACCGAACGGCACTTGTGAAAAATGCAAAGCAAACCAGCGATCAAGGCGCATTCCATCTTCATCATTTGATACAATTTTTTGACTAACGCCAGACATTTATGTCATTCCTCTAACTATCAACAAACCTGCAAAAACTGCCATAACTGACAAAATAACAGATATTAAAATATAAACCAAAGCCAAAACAGCTTGCCCTCGCTCCACTAAAGTTATTATCTCTAATGAAAAAGCCGAAAAAGTAGTAAATCCGCCCAAAACTCCAACAGCCATGAACAAACGAGCCTGCCCCTGCCATTGTGGTGTATAATAAGCAAGCAGACCAATTAAAAGCCCCATTAATAATGAGCCAAAAACATTTACTAATATAGTTGCTATAGGAAAGTGAGAATTCCAAAATTTCCCAATTAAAACGCCAATTCCATACCTACTCATAGCACCTAGCGCACCACCAGCTCCAACCAATAAAAATGCATTCATGCCTAAAGCCCTAATTTCCAATATTTTTCTTATTTCGTAACGATGTAAAATAATCTAGTCTTTTTTTAATATCTCGCTCAAAACCACGTTCAACCGGTGTATAAAATTTTTGCCTGCCAATATTTGTAGGAAAATAATTCTGTCCAGAAAAACCCTGAGGCGTATCATGGTCATAAATATATCCTTCTCCATAACCCGCCTCACCCATAAGTTTAGTTGGAGCATTCAAAATAGCTTTTGGAGGCATGAGTGAGCCAGACTTTTTAGCCATGTTTCGCGCCGATTTATAGGCCTTATAAACAGCATTGGATTTTGGGGCAACACAAAGATAAATAACAGCTTGGGCAAGAGCTAACTCCCCTTCTGGCGATCCTAACATTTGATATGCATCACGTGCTGCAATTGTTTGAGTAAGTGCATTTGGGTCAGCCAAGCCAATATCTTCAACCGCCATACGTATCAATCTTCTAGCTAAAAACATTGGATCTTCTCCTGCATCTAACATACGAGCGAAATAATATAATGCCGCATCAGGGTCAGACCCACGAACAGATTTATGTAATGCTGATATGAGGTTGTAATGTCCATCTTGCCCTTTGTCATAAATTGGCGCACGTCTTTGCACTAAAGATAATAAGGCCTTCTCATCTAATATCTCATCATTAATAATATTTGAAAAAACTTCCTGCGCTAAACCCAACACAGCCCTGCCATCTCCATCAGCAAGTGAGATTAAAACCTCTCTTGCTGCATCGCTCAAAGGTAGGTTTTTATCTTTAAATAGCTCTGCTCTTTTTAATAATGCCTCAAGGTCATGTGTAATAAGCGGCTCAAACTGCAACACTTTTGCACGACTTAACAAAGCAGAATTTAACTCAAATGATGGGTTTTCGGTTGTTGCACCAAGAAGTGTAATTGTTCCATCTTCAATAACGGGCAAAAAGCAGTCTTGTTGCGCACGATTAAAACGATGAATTTCATCGACAAATAAAAGAGTTTTCCTACCCTGTTCACTCGCCAACCTTGCCTCTTCAAATATTTTTTTTAAAACCGCAACACCAGAAAAAATAGCAGAAGTCTGCACAAAATCATAATCAACTTCTTTAGCAATAAGGCGTGCAACGCTAGTTTTACCAACTCCTGCAGGTCCCCAAAAAATAATAGAACTTAGATTACCTGACTTAAGCATAGAGTTAAGCGAGCCATTCTCACCCAACAAATGAGATTGCCCAACAATATCGCTAAGGTTTTTAGGACGTAAAATATCTGCAAGCGGACGATTTTCATTTACCCCTTGTTTTATATTTTCATTTGATTTTGGTTTTATATTCAATTAAACACTCATCATTTCAAAACTTACTATAAAAGATTTAAAGTAAAAATTCTACACAGCAATTCCCAATTGCGTATTTTGCCTAAGCCAAACATCAATAATCTCAAATGAAAAATTATTCTTTGCATATAGGGCAGATAAAAACTCCCAAACTTCATTTTCATTTGCTGTTATAGTGACATTGTTAATCTCTAAAAACACCAACATAGAAGCAAAGGCAACTCGCTTATTACCATCAATAAATGGGTGGTTTTGCGATAGGCTTTCCCATAATGCACAGGCTTGGGCAATTATATCATCATAATATCCAGATTGAGGACGGAACAATGCCGCCTCTAACTGCCCAGCATCTCGCAACCCGTGCGAGCCGCCATATTGCGAAATCAAATCTTCATGAATAGCAAGCACATCGGCAAGTTTTAAAAAATCACTACTCATTTAGCGAGGTTTTTATAAAGCGAAGAAAAACGAGAATGGCTTTTTTGATAAGCAGACATAACATGCGAACGAGGTTTAAGCCCCTTATGCTCATCAATAAGATTAAGCAACGCCTCTTCAACAAGCCCCTGAATTTGCCGCCCCTCATCATCAGCAAGTTTTCGCAACTCACCCAAAATCTCACTATCAACCTGAGTAGCAAACTTCTCACGCATTTTTGCCATCCTATATTCCTTCTTTAACTAGAAATATCTTCTTTTATCATGATCTGTCAAGATTAGATGCAGTCATTACAAATTCATAACAATATTATTTAGAAATCGCATCCATTATATAGAGCGCATGTAATGTGCCATCTACTTTCCTAGATGGCTTCACGCTAATTTCCAATGTCCCTTTAGTCGCAACAGCTTTAGTGTAGACATTATCTGACTCTTCAAACATTGGGTCTTTTACAATAGCAGTTATATACTTCCCTGGAATGTCTGGATGTTCAATTTTTAACTGCTTATTATGATGAATTAATCCATCAACTTTCACATCCATTTTTTCCATATCCCCCACAATCAATTTATCTTTAGACCTAATTGCATTTGCCATCGGAACATCAATCAAAGTTTTGAATTCTGTCGTTTCATTCTCAGATCCTCTAATTATTAGCTCATCTGCCGACATCCCAATAGGCGCAACCATTCCTTTTGCTCCAGGCTTAACTCGGTCAAGTACCTCTAACATAAAATCACGAGTCTTATCTTCACTTTCGAGATGTCCTCTGTGAATTTCTTTTGTTAAAGTCATTAATGCTTTAAAATGGGGGCCTGCTTCTTTTTCTCTTCCACCTGTCATATTTAAAACCCAACTAATCCACCGCCAAATTATTTCTCCAGCGCCATTGTAAATTATTTCAGGTACAAGTGGTAATATACTTGCTACAACAGGTTGAACAAATGCAACTAACTCAACCGAACCTTCTTTTGGCTCTTTTGCCTTTATTACAAGTGGAAACCGCTCGCCTCGCTTAGGCATTCTATATTCAAGTAATGCAACTAACCCAAAATTAACTACTTTATCTGTACCGATCAGAGCCTCGCCAAATCGACGCATTTCAATTACATGATTTCTTGTATCTAGCCCATCGTACTTAAGCGCAAATCCAGAATCCATATCACCTCCAAAGGCTACACTTAACAAGGTAACAGCGTACTAGGTCAACTAATTAGAGCCTCTAAGAATTAGGAAACAATTATACATCTAGAACAAATCATAAACATTCAGTAAAAATAAGTCAAGCATCAAGATAAGTTATTAAATCAAGTTGATTTCTTTTTCATTGAAAACACAACGAAAACTCTACCCATGATATAAAATGACAGTGTAAATGGATACCGTTTTTCAACGGTATGACGTTGATGTTTTATTGCTGGCGTTAGCAAGGAAATTCAAGAATAAAAGAACACGCTCGTTCTTCCTTCTCCCGCGAGGGGAGAAGGAAAAAAAGAAAAAAAAGCAGTCACGAAACTATTCGCAACTGCTTTTAAAATTCTTATAAAGTGAAAAGTCTTACGCTTCTGCGCCTTCTTCTTCTACTTCTTTAATAATAACAGGACCAGAATCTTTGCCTCTTGCACTAACGTCACGATCCACAAACTCAATTACTGCCATTGGAGCATTATCGCCATAACGAAATCCAGCTTTCATGATGCGAATATATCCGCCTTGACGATCTGCATAACGAGGGCCAAGAGTTGAGAATATTTTCTTCACCATTTCTTCGTCACGTAGTTTAGAAATTGCACGGCGACGAGCAGCTAGATCGCCTTTTTTGCCAAGTGTAATTAGTTTTTCAACGATCGGGCGCAAATCTTTTGCCTTAGGCAAAGTTGTAACAATCTGCTCATGCTTAACAAGCGCAGCAGCCATATTTGCAAACATAGCCATACGGTGGCTTGATGTTCTGTTTAATTTTCTATTTGCTTTTCCGTGACGCATAATAATTCTCCAATAAAACTCTAAAACCTAAACACTTATAAAAATCAATAATGATCGTCATAGCGTTTAGCTAGGTCATCAATATTCTCTGGCGGCCAATTTGCTACATCCATACCAAGATGTAGACCCATTTGCGCCAAAATTTCTTTAATCTCATTTAGTGACTTGCGACCAAAGTTAGGAGTGCGAAGCATTTCACCCTCACTTTTTTGGATAAGATCACCAATATAAACAATATTATCATTCTTTAGGCAGTTAGCTGAACGAACAGAAAACTCAAGCTCATCAACTTTTTTCAATAGAGCTGGATTAAACGCTAACTCTGGAGTTGTATCCACAGGAGCTTCAATTTCTGGCTCTTCAAAATTAACAAATATAGCAAGTTGATCTTGCAAAATACGAGCTGCAAAAGCAATCGCATCTTCAGGAGTTACTGCACCATTTGTTTCAACTTTTAAATTCAACTTATCATAATCAAGAACCTGCCCCTCACGAGTAGCTTCAACATTATAGCTTACGCGGCGAACTGGAGAAAACAAGCTATCAACCGGAATAAAACCAATTGGCGCATCTTCTGGGCGGTTTGTATCAGCTGGCGCATAGCCTTTGCCAGTATTGATTGTTAATTCCATATTCAACTCAGCACCATCATCAAGATGACAAAGCACAAGGTCAGGATTTAAAATTTCAATATCGCCAGAAATTTCAATATCTTTTGCTTTAACAGTTGCTGGCCCTTTTTTGGAAATAGTAAGGCGTTTTGGCCCTTCTTCTTCCATTCGAATAGCAATTTCTTTAACACTTAAAACGATATTCGTAATGTCTTCACGAACACCTGCAACAGATGAAAATTCATGCAAAACACCATCAATCTGAATTGCTGTAACTGCCGCGCCTTGAAGCGATGACAATAAAACACGTCGCAAAGCATTGCCAAGTGTAAGCCCAAAACCACGCTCTAGCGGTTCAGCAATAACTGAAGCAACATGCTCAACTTCACCTGAAATAACGTCTAACTTTGTAGGCTTGATAAGTTCTTGCCAATTTGTTTGGATCATGCCACCAACATCCTTTTGTTTAAATGTGATTATAATTTAAATCACGTCGCCTAATATTCGGCCAAAAATAAAACTGACCCAAAATTTGGGTCAAACAACACTATAGTTTTTACACACGACGTCTTTTGCGTGGACGACACCCGTTGTGAGGGATAGTGGTAACATCACGAATACTTGTGATTACAAAGCCTGCTGCTTGCAAAGCTCTAAGAGCTGATTCCCGACCAGAACCAGGTCCACGAACTTCAACTTCCAATGTTTTTACACCATGCTCTTGTGCTTTAGTAGCACAATCTTCAGCTGCAATCTGAGCTGCATAAGGGGTTGATTTACGAGAACCCTTAAAGCCCATAACACCGCCAGAAGACCAAGCAATAGTATTGCCTTGAACATCTGTAATTGTTATCATTGTGTTGTTGAATGAAGCGTTTACATGCGCAACGCCAGAGGTAATATTTTTGCGTACTTTACGACGAACGCGGGTAGTTTCACTTTTAGCCATTATTTTACCTTTTATCGATCTCATTGCTACTTTACGTAAATATTACGAAACTAGCTCCACCGAAGAAATTCTTATTATAAAAATCTCTTATTTCTTTTTACCTGCAATTGCCTTAGCTGGGCCTTTGCGAGTTCTTGCATTTGTGTGTGTGCGTTGACCACGAACGGGCAAACCACGACGATGCCTAATGCCACGATAGCTACCAAGATCCATCAAACGTTTGATGTTCATAGAAACTGAGCGACGTAAGTCACCTTCAACAATATAATCTTTATCAATAGCTTCGCGAACAAGAGTAAGTTCAGCATCTGTCATTTCATTAACACGACGTTCAGCTGGAATATTGACCTTTTTACAGATCTCAATCGCCTTAGTCGCACCAATTCCATGAATATATTGAAGCGCAATTACTACACGCTTATTAGTTGGAACATTGATACCTGCAATACGTGCCACTTAAAGCACTCCTTAAATTTTATAAATAGGCAATATGCCCATTCATTATTAAACAAAATTCGACCGGAAAATCCGGCATACTAAAATAACCCATTTTCCAGTCAAAAAATGAAAGACTGGCGGTTACTAACGATTCTAACAAACAAAGTCAATATAAGTTTAAACTTTAAAACCAAATGACTTTTACTCTTGCAAGGCCTTTTTAATGGCTAACCTTACCTTTTCCATATCCTGCATGCCGTCAATGCTTCTTAATAGGCCTTTTTCGCTATAATAGGCGACTAGTGGCTTAGTAAGTTTTTTATAAACATCAAAGCGATTACGAATAACTTCTTCGTCATCATCTGCTCTTGCAACACCTGATTCTTTTGCACGATTAAGAATACGATCAACTAAAATATCCTCATCAACTCTAAGCTCAATAACAGCATCAAGTTTCATGCTTTTTTCATTCAACATATCACTCAAACTATCAGCTTGAACAATCGTCCTTGGAAAGCCATCAAGTATAAAACCATTTTGGCAATCTTTATCTGAGAGTCTCTCAGAAACAATAGCATTAACAATATCATCTGACACTAAGTCACCACGAGCCATTATTTCTTTGGCTTTAAGACCTAAGACAGTTTTTTGAGCAATAGCTGAGCGTAAAATATCGCCTGTTGATAATTGCACAATATTATAAGCATCAATCAAATATTGTGCTTGTGTACCCTTGCCTGCCCCTGGAGGCCCTAAAAGAACTAATCTCATTTCTTGCGTCTACCCCCTAAGCGTGATTTTTTAACCAAGCCTTCATATTGCTGAGCAACCAAATGGCTTTGAATTTGCGAAACCGTATCAAGCGTAACCGTCACCATAATCAACAAAGACGTTCCCCCAATAAATTGTGAGATATTTAGCTGACTAAATAACACCTCTGGTATTAGAGCCACAACAGCCAAATAAAGCGCACCAACAACAGTTATTCTAGTTAAAACATAATCAATATGAGCTGCAGTTCTCTCTCCGGGGCGAATTCCAGGAATAAAGCCTCCAGATTTTTTTAAATTATCCGCAGTATCAGATGGATTAAATACAATCGCTGTATAAAAGAAAGCAAAAAACATGATAAAGCCGGCAAACATAATTAGATAAAGCGGCTGCCCTCGCCCAAGTAAAGCTGATATAAATTGCAGCCATTGCGGAGAATTCCCTTGCGCTGCAAAAGATGAAAGAGTTGCAGGCATTAGCAATATTGAAGAGCCAAAAATAACTGGGATAACACCAGCTGTGTTAAGTTTAAGTGGCAAATGAGAAGTATCGCCTTGGAACATTTTATTGCCGACCTGGCGTTTTGGATATTGAATTAATAGGCGGCGTTGCGCACGCTCAAAAAATACAATCACACCAATTACAACAATTGCTAAAACCAACATACCAACAACTGCAATGGTTGGTAAAGCCCCTGTTCGGCTAAGCTCTAGTGTTTGTGCAATAGTCGATGGAAGGTTAGCAACAATACCTGCGAAAATGATTAGTGAAATGCCGTTGCCAACACCACGAGCTGTAATCTGCTCACCCAGCCACATCAAAAACATAGTGCCGCCAACTAGCGTAATCATAGTAGAAACTCTAAAGAACCAACCAGGATCAAGCACAACACCAGGGCTGGATTCTAGCCCAATAGCAATGCCATAAGCCTGAACAGTACAAAATGCCACCGTTAAATAGCGCGTATATTGATTAATTTTTCTGCGGCCAGCTTCTCCACCCTCTTTTTTAAGGGCTTCAAGTTTTGGCGAAGCCGAGGACATAACTTGAATAATAATCGAAGCGGTAATATATGGAATTAGGTTAAGCGCAAAAATTGCCATACGCTCAACAGCACCACCAGCAAACATATTAAACAAACCAACAACACCTTGTTGAGCTTGCTCAAATGTCTGCGCATAAGCATCAGGGTCAATTCCAGGCATTGGAATATATGTTCCAACCCTATAAATTAGCAAAGCACCCAGCGTAAACCAGATGCGTTGTTGTAACTGTTTAGCTTTGCCAAATGTAGCAAAACTTAAATTACGTGCTAATTGCTCAGCTGCTGATGCCATAGATAGCTCCTAAAAATTAAGCCAAAAATTCTATTCGCTTTTTGGGGCTTTTTTTGCCATTTTTCTAACTGGTACTTTTACTGGAGGCAATTCTACCTTGCCGCCATTATTTTCTATCGCTTTTAAAGCTCCGCCAGAAACATGACTTACTTTAAAGGATAGTTTTTTAGCAAGCAATTCACCACCAGCAATAAGACGAACGCCATCTTTTGCACGGCGAATAACACCAGAAGCAACAAGTGCAGCACTATCAATTATATTTTTTGGATCTAGCTTGCCAGCATCAATTGCACGTTGAACACGATCAAGACGAACAGCATTAAACTTTTTTGCAAACGGATTGTTAAAACCACGTTTAGGCATTCTCATATGAAGTGGCATTTGCCCACCTTCAAAGCCTTTAATTGCAACACCAGAGCGAGATTTCTGCCCCTTCATGCCACGACCGCCAGTTTTACCTTTACCAGAGCCAATTCCTCTGCCAACTCGAATGCGATTTTTTGTAGCACCGCTATTATCGCTAAGATTATTTAAACGCATAGTAAAATTCCTAATGTTTATTTCTCGTCAACAACACGAACAAGGTGTGAAACCTTATTTATCATGCCACGAACTTGTGGTGTATCCTTAAGCGTACGTTGACGGTGCATTTTATTAAGGCCAAGACCTACCAAAGTTGCACGTTGTGATTTTTCACGTCTTATCGGACTTCCGACTTGCTCAACTGTTACTGTTTTTTCACTCATAATATTCTCTTTTCAAAAACTCTATATTTTAGCAGTTTTAAGCATCAATTCCGGCTTCACCACGACGAGCTTGTAGTTCTGAAACTTTAAGACCACGACGCGAGGCAACCGAACGAGGGCTATCCACATTTTTCAACGCTTCAAATGTAGCTCTAATCATATTATATGGGTTTGCGCTACCTTGAGATTTAGCAACAATATCATTGATGCCAAGTGTTTCAAAAACAGCACGCATAGGACCACCAGCAATAATACCCGTTCCTGGAGGGGCAGCACGTAAAATCACCTTACCAGCTCCAAACCGACCCTTTACATCATGATGCAAAGTGCGTGCTTCACGTAGTGGCACACGAATTAATTGGCGTTTTGCATTTTCAGTAGCTTTGCGAATGGCTTCAGGCACTTCACGAGCCTTGCCATGGCCAAAGCCAACTCTACCCTTTTGGTCACCAATAACAACTAATGCCGCAAAAGCAAAGCGTTTACCGCCCTTAACAACTTTTGCTACACGGTTAATATGCACCAAACGATCTACAAATTCGCTTTCACGCTCTTGATCTTTTTTCATCACTTAAATCTCAAATCTTTTCTATTAATTAGCTATAAGGCTTAATTTAAAAACTCAACCCAGCTTCACGAGCAGCCTGAGCTAATGCTTTAACTCTGCCATGAAATATATATGGACCACGATCAAAAACAACTTTTTCAATATTAGCTTCTTTAGCACGCTGAGCAATTAATTTGCCAGTAGCCATTGCAGCATCTTGTGTTGCACCACTCTTATTGTCTTTTTTTATGTCATTATCAAGTGTTGATGCAGCTGCAAGAGTAACACCATTCACATCATCAATAACTTGAGCGTAAATATTTTTCCCTGAACGAAACACACTTAAACGTGGAGTGCCGTTTGCACGAGCTTTAATAGCACGACGCACACGAGCTTTACGACGATCACTTCCGCTGAGTTTTTTAATCATATCAATTCAGTCCTTACTTCTTCTTGCCATCTTTGCGGTAGACATATTCGTCCACATAACGAACGCCCTTGCCTTTATAAGGCTCAGGTGGACGATAGGCTCTAATATTTGCAGCAACTTGACCAACTAATTGTTTGTCAATTCCACTAACAGTGATTTCTGTTGGTGAAGGAACAGCAAGTTTAATACCTTGCGGTGCTTTATAAACAACATCATGAGAAAAGCCCAATAATAGCTTAAGGTCATTACCTTGTAATGCAGCACGATAACCAACACCAGAGATTGCCAGTTTTTTCTCAAAACCTTTAGTTACTCCAGTAACAATATTTTGAACAAGCGAGCGAAAAGTTCCCCAAGATGCTCGAGCAAATGCGCTCTCGCCTACTGGTTCAATCACAACACCTGCATCGGTGACTTTTGCGCTTACAACATCGACTAACTCGACGCTTAATTCGCCTTTAGCACCTTTTGCGGTAACTATTTGACCTTCAACAGAAACACTTGCTCCATCTAGGGTTACCGGTTTTTTGCCAGTACGGGACATATTTCAAACCTTTTTTAACTCAGTTTGTTCTAATTAAACTGTGCTTTATCTTCAATTAGAAGACGCGGCACAACACTTCACCACCAACATTTTGCGAGCGAGCTTCATGATCTGCCATAACACCCTTTGGGGTAGAGATGATAGAAACACCAAGACCATTTGCAATGGTTGGTATATTTTTTACCGAGGCATAAACCCGACGACCCGGACGAGAAACACGCTGAATCTCACGAATTACAGGTTCTTGCTCAAGATATTTCAATTCGATAGAAAATTCAGCAGAACCATTTTCAAATTTGGTTTCTGAATAACCACGAATAAAACCTTCAGACTTTAAAACTTCTAACACACGACCACGAAGAGTCGATGCTGGTGTTAATACACTATCTTTATTACGCATATGCGCATTACGAATACGTGTAAGCATATCACCAATTGGATCAGAAAAAGACATATTATTCCCCCTACCAGCTCGACTTAACAAGGCCAGGAATTTGGCCAAAATTGCCAAGTTCACGAAGCGCAATGCGGCTAAGTCTAAGTTTACGATAATAACCACGTGGACGACCGCTCACTTCACAGCGGTTACGAACACGAACACTTGAGCTATTACGTGGCAATTCTGCCAGTTTCAAGCCTGCTTTAAATCGCTCTTCAAGAGGCAATTCTTTATTATAGATAATAGTTTTTAACGCCGAACGTTTATTTTCATAACGCTTAGTCAACTTAATGCGACGTTTATTTTTTTCTACTGAGCTGGTCTTAGCCATATTTTATAATCTCTTCTCTTCTCTTTCCGACTTTAGCACTATTGGCCAAATGGGAAGTTGAAAGCCGTTAAAAGAGCACGTGCTTCATCATCTGTTTTGGCAGTGGTACATATAATAATGTCCATTCCCCACATCTGATCGACCTGCTCATAATTAATTTCAGGAAACACAATATGCTCCTTAATACCCATAGCAAAATTACCATGACCATCAAAACTCTTGGAATTAAGACCCCTGAAATCACGAATGCGAGGCATAACTATATTTACCAAGCGATCTGCAAATTCATACATACGTGTCTTACGTAGAGTAACTTTTACTCCAAGTGCCATTTCTTCACGCACCTTAAAGCCCGCAATAGACTTTCGTGCATAAGTGATAACTGGTTTTTGACCAGCAATCATTTCCATATCAGCGGCAGCAATTTTAATTTTCTTGCTATCACCAACAGCCTCGCCAACACCCATATTAAGGACTATTTTGTCGAGTTTAGGAACTTCCATAGGATTTTTATAACCAAAATCCTTAGTCATACTAGCGCGTACAACATCATTATATTGAGTGCGTAAACGCGGAACATATACCTCAGCCATTGATAGTTTCTCCACTACGCTTGGCGAAACGAGATTTAACGCCATCTTTTATCTTAAAACCAACTCTTGAAGGCTTGCCATCTTTTGGATCAGCAAATGCCAAGTTAGATAGGTGAATAGAAGCCTCTTTGGTATAAATACCAGCTTCTTGATTTGCGCTTTGTTTTGTATGACGTTTCATCAAGTTTATACCTTGAACAAGAGCACGGTTTTTTTCTGGTAAAATTTGAAGAACTTCACCAGTTTTCCCTCTGTCCTTGCCGCTTAACACAACAACTTTATCGCCTTTTTTAATTTTAGCAGCCATTTTATAGCACCTCCGGTGCAAGCGAAATAATTTTCATATGGTTTTTGGCACGCAACTCACGAGGAACTGGACCAAAAATACGTGTTCCAAGTGGCTCTTTGTTGGCATTAATTAACACCGCAGCATTGCTATCAAAACGAATAACACTACCATCTTTACGACGTATATCAAACTTAGTGCGAACAACAATAGCTTTCAACACCTGACCTTTTTTTACTTTACCACGAGGAATAGCGTCTTTTACGGACACTACAATAATGTCCCCAACTGAAGCATATTTACGATGCGAACCGCCAAGTACTTTAATGCACATGACACGTTTAGCACCGGAATTATCCGCAACCTCTAGATTTGTTTGCATCTGAATCATAATAATGATGCCTTCTTGTTATCCTTGGCCTCATGCAATAGTGCAATCCGCTAAACCATAAATTAATTTAAGTAGACGAAATAACCGTCCACCGCTTATTTTTAGAAATTGGAACACATTCCTCAATAGATACCATAGCACCAATTTTAAGAGCATTGCTCTCATCATGGGCATGATATTTTTTAGAACGACGAACCGTTTTCTTCAAAAGTGGATGAGTAAATCTACGATCAACTCGAACCACAACTGTTTTTTCATTTTTATCGGAAACAACAGTTCCCTGCAAAATTCGTTTAGGCATATCTAGACCTGTTCCTTAACTTGCAATTTTTCATTCAACACTGTTTTAACTCGTGCAATATCACGTCTAACTTCCTTAACACGAGAAGTAGATTCCAATTGCTGAGTCGCCCCTTGAAAACGCAGATTGAACTGCTCTTTCTTCAAATTCAATAGCTCATCTTTCAATTCGTCTACTGTCTTAGCTCTTACGTCACTTGCTTTCATAACATAGTGCCCCTTAATCTGTGACACGGCTAACAAACCGTGTCTTGATTGGCAATTTCATAGCAGCAAGACGCAGAGCTTCACGAGCAACTTCTTCAGTCACACCGTCAATTTCAAACATCACTCTACCAGGGTGAACACGAGCAGCCCAATATTCTGGCGTACCCTTACCTTTACCCATGCGAACTTCTGTTGGCTTTTTTGATACTGGCACATCTGGAAAAACTCTAATCCAAACACGACCAGCACGTTTCATTTGCCTTGTCATAGCACGACGAGCAGCTTCAATTTGACGAGCAGTAATACGCTCTGGCTCAAGTGCTTTTAGACCATATTGACCAAATGTAAGCGTAAATCCACCTTTGGCAACACCATGAATACGCCCTTTATGGGCTTTGCGGAATTTTGTGCGTTTTGGTTGTAACATCTTTTACCGCTCCCTATCTTGCTGCTGGTTCACGGCGGCGTTGTTGCTGACCACTACCAGGGCCACCAGCTTCGCTCGCACGACGATCGTGAGCCATTGGGTCATGCTCCATAACATCACCCTTATAAATCCAAACTTTAATGCCAATAATGCCATAAGTTGTGTTGGCTTCATAAACACCATAATCAATATCAGCACGAAGCGTATGCAAAGGAACACGCCCCTCACGATACCATTCAAGTCTAGCAATATCTGTTCCACCAAGACGACCTGCAACATTTACACGAATGCCTTCTGCACCCATACGCATTGCGGTTTGAACAGAACGCTTCATTGCTCTACGAAAAGCAACACGGCGTTCAAGCTGCTGAGCAATACCTTGAGCTACAAGGTTAGCATCAACTTCAGGCTTACGAACTTCAACAATATTCACATGAACTTCACTATCAGTAAATTTACTAACGAGCTTTTTAATCTTCTCAATATCAGCTCCTTTTTTACCAATAACAATACCTGGGCGTGCAGTATGAATAAACACACGGCATTTACGGTGCGGACGCTCAATTACAACTTTAGAAACGGCTGCATTTTTTAACTCTTTACCAAGAGCTTTGCGAATTGCCAAATCTTCTTGTAATAAAGAGCCATACTCACCTTTGTTAGCAAACCAACGAGAATCCCAAGTACGGTTAATGCCAAGGCGAAAGCCGATGGGGTTAATCTTTTGTCCCATTATGCAGTCTCCTGAACTTCAGATACAATAATTGTTAAATGTGCAAATGGCTTTTGAATTTGTGCAGATCGCCCACGTGCTCTAGCACGAAAACGTTTCATTACAATAGAATTCCCAACAAAGGCATGAGAAACCACAAGGGCATCTGTGTCTAAACCATGGTTATTCTCTGCGTTAGCAATTGCACTCTCAAGTGTTTTCTTAACTGCTGCAGCAATTCTTTTAGGTGAGAATGAAAGATCAGCTAACGCTTTTTCTACTTTCAAACCACGAATTTGTTGAGCTACAAGATTTAACTTTTGCGGACTTACGCGCACTGCACGTAAAACTGCTTTAGCTTCATTATCCTTGAGCGCACGCTCTGTTTTTAGCTTACCCATAACTAGCCTCTCTTGGCCTTTTTATCAGCAGTATGACCATAATAAGTACGAGTTGGTGAGAATTCACCAAACTTGTGACCAATCATGTCTTCGCTTATGTTAACCGGAATATGTTTTTTGCCATTATAAACACCAAAAGTAAGACCAACAAACTGAGGCAATATCGTTGAACGACGGCTCCAGATTTTGATAACCTCATTACGTCCGCTTTCACGAACTTTTTCGGCTTTTTTCAATAGATACCCATCAACAAATGGGCCTTTCCAAACTGAACGGGTCATTAATTACCTGCCCTTCTTAGCGTGACGCGAGCGAACAATAAATTTATCCGTCGCTTTGTTTGTACGAGTTCTCTTACCCTTGGTAGGTTGACCCCAAGGACTAACAGGATGACGACCACCAGAGGTACGACCTTCACCACCACCATGAGGGTGATCTACAGGGTTCATGGCAACACCACGAACACTTGGGCGAACGCCTAACCAGCGTTTGCGGCCAGCTTTACCAAGGTTTGTATTTGAATGATCTGGGTTCGAAACAGAACCAACAGTTGCCAAACAAGAACCATGAACTTTTCTTTGCTCGCCTGATTTAAGGCGAAGTGTTGCCCAACCCTGATCACGACCAACAAATTGAGCATAAGCACCAGCCGAACGAGCAATCTGTGCGCCCTTACCTGGTTTCATTTCAATATTATGAACAATCGTGCCAACTGGCATTTTTTCAAGCGGCATACAATTGCCTGGCTTAACGTCTGCTCCATTACGAGATGAAATAACCTTATCACCAGCACCAAGACGCTGTGGAGCCAAAATATATGCTTGCTCACCATCTTCATAATTGATTAGAGCGATAAATCCTGTGCGGTTTGGATCATATTCAATCCTCTCAACCACTCCAACCACGTCATATTTAACACGCTTAAAATCTATCAAACGATAAGTGCGTTTATGACCACCACCACGACGACGTGATGTAATACGGCCTTTATTGTTACGACCACCAGTTTTAGTCAAACCTTCTGAAAGTTTTTTAACCGGTTTACCATTCCACAATTCTGAACGATCAATGCCAATAAGCGCACGACGACCAGGAGAAGTTGGTTTATATTGCTTTAAAGCCATAATTAAATCCTTTTCCTCTCTTACAAGCCAGTCGCAATGTCGATGGATTGACCATCAACAAGAGTGACAATTGCTTTTTTAACATCTTTACGTCGACCAATAATGCCACGAAAACGTTTCACCTTGCCCTTACGTACATTAGTATTCACAGCTTTAACTTTAACAGAAAATAATTCTTCAACTGCTTTTTTAATCTGCGGTTTTGTTGCATCAATTGCTACATCAAAAACAACTTGATTAGCTTCAGAAGCCATAGTTGATTTTTCTGTCACAACTGGATTGCGGATAATATCAAATTTTGAAATACTCATGAGAAGCGAACCTCCAGTGCTTCAAGGGCTGCTTTTGTAAGCACCAAATTATGACGACGAATAATGTCATAAACGTTGATACCTTGAGCAGGAAGCACGTCAATCATTGGAACGTTTTTTGCAGCAAGTGCAAAGTTTTTATCAAGTTCTGAGCCATCAATAATCAAAGCATTTTTTAGACCAAGACTTTCAAATGATTTTCTCAAATCAGCAGTTTTTGGATCTTTCAAAACAGCTTTATCTAAAATGATAAGCTCACCAGACTTTACCTTTGCACTAAGTGCAAATTTAAGAGCCAAAGTACGAACCTTCTTTTGTAGGCCAATAGCATGCGATCTTGGAGTAGGACCAAAAGCACGACCACCACCTCTAAAGATATTTGCTTTACGGGTAGAGTGACGTGCGCCACCCGAACCTTTTTGAGCTACAAATTTTTTCATTGAGCCTTTGATTTCAGCGCGATTTTTTACATCATGTGTACCAGCTTGACGTTTTGCCAATTGATAACGAACCATACGATGAATAATATCTTCTCTAGGCTCAAGTCCGAAAACTTTATCGTCCAAAGTTACTTTGCCAGACGCTTTGCCCTCAAGTGTAGTTACTTTAATATCCATTATTCCTCACCCCCATCAGCAGGAGCTTCTTTTGAATTTGAAGCCGCATCGGCTTTTGGAGCTTTAAAAGAGCCAGGTAAAACTGCATCGCTAGGAATTGGCTTTTTAACAGCATCGCTAATTCTAATCCAGCCACCTTTTGACCCAGGAACTGAACCTTGAACCATGATTAATCCACGCTCAACATCAGTTTTAACAACCGTAACATTCTGAGTGGTTACTCTTTCGTCACCCATGTGACCAGCCATTTTTTTGCCTTTAAAAACACGACCAGGATCTTGTGAGTTACCTGTTGACCCGTGAGAACGATGAGAGATCGAAACACCGTGAGTAGCACGAAGACCACCAAAGTTGTGACGTTTCATCGCACCAGCAAAACCTTTACCAACGGAAGTACCTGTAACATCAACTAACTGACCTTCATTAAAGTGATTAGCCAGCATTGAAGATCCAACTTCAATGAGGTTTTCGTCACTTACACGAAATTCAGCTACGTGACGCTTAGGCTCAACTTTGGCAACAGCGAACTGTCCACGTTGTGCTTTGGGCGTATTTTTCACTTTAGCCACACCAGCACCTAATTGTAGGGCGGTATATCCATCTTTATCTGCAGTACGCTGAGCTACCACTTGGCAGTTTTGCAAACCCAATACGGTGACAGGAATTAAACTTCCGTCATCCTTAAATATGCGGGTCATACCCAGCTTTTGTGCTATCAATCCAGAACGCATTGGTTCCAACCTTTTCTATTCTTCTAACTTACAGTTTAATCTCAACATCTACACCAGCGGCGAGATCAAGCTTCATTAGTGCATCAACTGTTTGAGGTGTCGGATCCACAATGTCTAATAGACGTTTATGGGTTCGAATTTCAAACTGCTCACGTGATTTTTTATTAACATGGGGTGAGCGGTTGACAGTATATTTATCAATCCGCGTCGGCAGTGGAATTGGCCCTCTAACTTGAGCACCCGTGCGTTTCGCTGTATTAACGATTTCACGTGTTGATACATCAAGAACACGATGATCAAAAGCCTTTAGCCTTATGCGAATATTTTGAGAGTTCATAGTTATATTTCCAAGTTTATTAGTTAGTGATGCCCAATTTCTAGGGCATCACGCCCTAAACTTTAAGTTTTATTTACTCAACGATTTTTGCAACAACGCCAGAACCAACAGTTCTTCCACCTTCACGGATAGCGAAACGTAGTTTCTCTTCCATTGCAATAGGAACAATAAGCTCAACGTTAATTTCAACATTATCACCAGGCATAACCATCTCAACGCCGTCTTTAAGTGTAACAACACCTGTAACGTCAGTTGTACGGAAATAGAATTGTGGGCGATAGTTATTAAAGAATGGCGTGTGACGACCACCCTCATCTTTAGTCAAGATATATGCTTCACCAACAAATTTTGTATGTGGCTTAACAGAACCAGGAGCGCAAAGAACTTGACCACGCTCAACTTGCTCACGATCAACACCACGAATTAGAGCACCGATATTGTCACCAGCTTCACCACTATCAAGTAGCTTGCGGAACATTTCAACACCAGTAACCGTTGTTTTTTGTGTATCTTTAACGCCAACGATTTCAACTTCTTCGCCAACCTTAACAATACCACGCTCAACACGACCAGTAACAACAGTACCACGACCTGAAATTGAGAAAACATCTTCAATCGGCATAAGGAAAGGCTGATCAATTGGACGAGCAGGTTGAGGAATATATTCATCAACAGCTTTCATAAGCTCAATTATTGCATTCTTGCCAATTTCGTCATCTCTATCTTCAAGAGCTGCAAGAGCAGAGCCACGAATAATAGGAATATCGTCACCAGGGAAATCATACATATCTAGTAATTCACGGATTTCCATCTCAACTAGCTCAAGTAGTTCTTCATCATCTACTTGATCAACTTTGTTTAGGAAAACAACAAGCGCAGGAACACCAACCTGACGAGCAAGCAAGATATGCTCACGTGTTTGAGGCATAGGACCATCAGACGCTGAAACAACCAAAATGCCGCCATCCATTTGCGCCGCACCAGTAATCATGTTTTTTACATAATCAGCGTGACCAGGGCAATCAACGTGTGCATAGTGACGTTTTTCAGTTTCATACTCAACGTGCGCAGTAGAAATAGTAATACCACGAGCTTTTTCTTCAGGAGCTGCATCAATATCAGCATAATCCTTAAATTCAGCACCACCTTGTTCAGCCAAAACCTTAGTAATAGCAGCCGTTAGGCTTGTTTTGCCGTGATCAACATGGCCAATTGTACCAATGTTACAATGCGGCTTATTACGTTCAAACTTCTCTTTACCCATTTTTCTTCTCCGTTAGCTTCAGCTCATAATAGCTGAGGTTTATACTAATTATTTTAACTCAAATACTTATTCTTAAGCGTATTTTTCTTTGATTTCTACAGCAACTGCTTTTGGAACTTGCTCATAATGATCAAAAACCATTGTATATTGCGCACGACCTTGGCTCATTGAGCGAAGGTTATTCACATAACCAAACATATTCGCCAAAGGAACAAACGCATTGATAACTTGTGATATTCCACGAGTTTCAGTACCTTGAATTTGCCCACGACGTGAATTCAAATCACCAATAACATCACCCATATAGTCTTCAGGGGTTACCACTTCAACCTTCATCACTGGTTCAAGAATTTTTGGACTAGCTTCTGCAATAGCTTCACGGAAACCCGCACGACCTGCAATTTCAAAGGCAAGAACAGATGAATCTACATCATGGTAAGCACCATCATTAAGCGTAACTTTTACATCAACAATAGGGAAGCCAATTAAAATACCAGCACCCATAACACTTGCTACGCCTTTTTGAACGCCTGGAATATATTCTTTTGGAACGTTACCGCCAACAACTTTTGATTCAAACTCAAAACCAGCACCAACTTCATTTGGCTCAATTGTCATTTTAACACGAGCAAACTGACCAGAACCACCAGATTGTTTTTTGTGCGTATAATCAACATCAGCAGCACGAGTAATGGTTTCACGATATGCAACCTGAGGCTGACCAATATTAGCTTCAACACTAAACTCACGCTTCATACGATCAATCAAAATATCAAGGTGAAGCTCGCCCATACCAGCAATAATCGTCTGTCCGCTCTCTTCGTCAGATTTAACTCTAAAACTTGGATCTTCAGCAGCAAGACGATTTAAGGCTATGCCCATTTTCTCTTGGTCAGCTTTAGTTTTTGGCTCAACCGCAATCTCAATAACCGGATCAGGAAATTCCATACGCTCAAGAATAACAGGATGCGACGCAACACTAAGAGTATCACCAGTTGTTGTATCCTTAAGACCAACAATCGCAACAATATCACCAGCAAAAGCCTCTGTAATTTGCTCACGAGAGTTTGAGTGCATTTCAAACATACGACCAACACGCTCACGCTTACCTTTAACAGTATTTTCAACCATTGCACCCTGCTCTAACTTACCTGAGTAAATTCGGCAAAATGTAAGTGATCCCATATGAGGATCATTAGCAATTTTAAAAGCAAGCATTGAGAACGGAGCATCATCAGATGCCTCACGTGTAATTTCTTCTTCAGTCTTAGCATCAATCCCAGTAATCGCAGGAACATCAAGCGGAGATGGAAGAAAATCAATCACTGCATCAAGTAATGGCTGCACACCTTTGTTTTTAAAGGCAGAACCACAAAGCACAGGAAAGAATTTAACATCACATGTACCTTGGCGAATAAGTTTACGAATAGTATCGTTATCAGGTATTTCACCTTCAAGATACGCCATCATCACTTCATCATCATATTCAGCAACAGCTTCAATCAAACGAGTTCGATACTCATCTGCTTTGTCTTTAAGGTCATCAGGAATTTCAACAACATCCCATTGCGCACCAAGCTCTTCATTGCGCCATACAAGTGCATTCATCTCAATAAGATCAACAACACCAGCAAATTCACTTTCAGCACCAATTGGCAATTGAAGAACAACTGGAGTTCCACCAAGTCGTGAATCAATCATTTCTACACAACGATAAAAATCAGCACCGATTTTGTCCATTTTATTGACAAAGATCATACGAGGAACAGAATATTTATCAGCTTGACGCCAAACAGTTTCTGTTTGCGGCTCAACACCAGCATTTGCATCAAGAAGCGCAATAGCACCATCAAGCACACGCAATGAACGCTCAACTTCAATAGTGAAATCAACGTGACCAGGTGTGTCAATTATGTTAAAGCGATGCTTTTTACCACTTCTATCATTCCAAAATGTAGTTGTAGCCGCAGAGGTAATGGTAATACCACGCTCTTGCTCTTGCTCCATCCAATCCATAGTGGCAGCACCATCATGAACTTCACCGATCTTGTGGCTTTTACCTGTATAATAAAGGATACGCTCAGTTGTCGTGGTTTTCCCAGCGTCAATATGAGCCATAATGCCAAAATTGCGGTAATCATTTATATCGTATTCGCGTGCCATATCTCTAACTCTATACCTCTACCAACGGTAGTGTGAAAAAGCACGGTTGGCATCAGCCATTTTGTGCGTATCTTCACGTTTCTTAACTGCTTGACCACGTCCGTTTACAGCGTCCATTAATTCACCAGACAAACGATCAACCATTGTATTTTCACCACGCTTGCGCGCACTCTCAATCAACCAACGAATAGCAAGGGCTTGCTGACGCTCGGAACGAACTTCAACGGGAACTTGGTAAGTTGCACCACCAACACGGCGAGAGCGAACTTCTACACTTGGACGAATATTTTCTAACGCTTGATGAAAGACAGTGATTGGATCTTGCTTTGAGCGTTCTTGCACAAGGTCAAATGCGCCATATACAATACGTTCTGCTGCAGATTTTTTACCATCTAACATAAGGGAATTCATAAATTTCATAACAACCAAATCATCAAATTTTGGATCTGGATTAATTACACGTTTTTCTGCACGATGCCGACGGGACATATCTTTTCTTCCTTATTTCGGTCGCTTAGCGCCATATTTCGAACGACGCTGTCTACGGTCTTTAACGCTTTGCGTATCAAGCACGCCACGTAAGATGTGATAGCGAACACCCGGCAAATCACGAACACGACCACCACGAATAAGAACAACAGAGTGTTCTTGCAGGTTATGTCCCTCACCTGGGATGTATGAAATAACTTCACGCTGATTGGTCAGGCGCACTTTAGCAACCTTACGCATAGCTGAGTTTGGTTTTTTTGGTGTCGTTGTATAGACACGTGTGCAAACGCCACGCTTTTGTGGGTTAGCTTCCATTGCAGGAACTTTATTTCGCTTCGGCTTGTTTTGCCTTGGCTTGCGTATCAACTGGTTAATGGTCGGCATATTGCTCGAACCCTTATCTTCTAATCAAAAAAATCTCATTTAACTAAAATATAGCACATAATCATAACGCCTACTCACTTTAATAAAAAAGTGAAAGGCGTTAAATAGTCACAGAGGAGAGCCTCAGTTAAGAAGCGTTCTTGCATTCGACTATGTAAAACATCTTAGCAACTCAACAGTGTGTTTGACCCGTAAAAATGGTTTGCCTTGGCGGCTTACATTAAAAAACAAATCACGACCAACCGTGTAGTTGATGTGGCTATAGACCGCCCTATCTTTTTCGTCAAGATAATTGTTTAAAAAATTTAATTTTAAAATCTTTACTAAGATAACTGGATTTATCCTTCACTAACTTTAGGTGCTAAAAATTGCTCTACGTCATTGACATCGATCTATATTTATCCATTATTTACGCTCAAGCCGCCTATTATGTTGATTTTCTAACTTACTAAGGATCAAAAAGATGAAAAAAACCGCTCTAGCACTTTTAATGACAACAATTCTCACCCAACCAATTATGGCACAAAACATGATTGATGGATCTAACGTTGATGATGTATTGAACATTGCAAAGGGTTATGGAGCAGCTACATTGGAATTAAATGACGAAGGTAAGCCAGCGATTCGTGGGCGAATCGAGGGTAATGCCTATTATTTAGCTTTCCAAAATTGCTCTAGCGCAACTGCTTGTGAAGATTTTTTCCTACAAGCATATTTTATAAATCCTGTAGTCGACTATGAATTGATAAATAAATGGAATTATAATGAACGCTGGACGAAGGTTTATTATGATGGTGATTTAGATGCCGTTCTTGAAATGGATTTTAATATGAATGGTGGAGTTAGCGTAAAAAACTTTGATCAGGCATTTTCGATCTGGTCACAAATGTTAGAAGAGTTTTTTGATGATTTTCTAACTAAGAAAAAAAATTAATCCTCTAATTAAACAAAACTGGTAACAGGTAAAAGGTCGCTTCATTGCGGCCTTTTATTTAACTTACCCCTCATAAACTATTTTCTGCTATCCATCTCCCTATGATAAAAAAATTACATTCTTTTGCTCTGCTAATATTTCTATTCACCACCCTTCCCTCACTTAGCATTGCG
>Ga0256834_1000405_pt1 | contig 31485 bp, 28 predicted proteins | sample 4281140metaG_FD_190536 | JGI IMG/M metagenome (GOLD analysis project Ga0256834, IMG submission 190536) | Hydrothermal vent microbial communities from East Pacific Rise, Pacific Ocean - 4281-140 | ecosystem: Environmental > Aquatic > Marine > Hydrothermal vents | place: Pacific Ocean: East...
TTTAACTTTATTCGTCAGATCAATTAAATATCCCGAAAGGCACCGACTTCCTACAGTCGTAAAAACAACTCATGAAAACTTTGCTATATTTATCGTATGTCAAATAAAATAATGAAACGGACAAACAAAGTTTTTTGTTTAAAATATTCATTTTTCAGTTCAAATATCCCGATAAATTATTATGTTTGTCGCACTTAATCATTAATATACAATAAAATGGCTCAAGATTTATTTAAACACCCCGATTATTATTTGGTCGATGAACTTTTGACCGACGAACATAAACTGGTGCGTGATGCAGCACGCGAATGGGTAAAACGCGAAGTAACGCCCATTATTGAAGATTATGCACAAAAATCCGAGTTTCCTAAACATCTTATAAAGGGTTTGGGAGAAATCGGTGCTTTTGGTCCTTTTATTCCCGAAGAATACGGAGGTCCCGGACTTGATTATATGTCTTACGGATTGATTATGCAAGAGTTGGAACGAGGGGACTCGGGTATTCGTTCTACTGCTTCGGTACAATCTTCATTGGTTATGTTCCCGATATGGAAATTTGGATCCGAGGCTCAAAAAGAAAAATATTTACCCAAATTGGCTACCGGTGAATTAATGGGTTGTTTCGGTTTAACAGAACCCAATCACGGTTCTAATCCGGGAGGTATGGAAAGTCGTTTTGTCGATAAAGGCGACTACTATTTGCTTAACGGAGCCAAGATGTGGATATCCAATGCTCCTTTTGCCGATATAGCTATTGTTTGGGCAAAAAATGAAGCCGGAAGGGTTAAAGGTCTTATAGTTGAACGCGGTATGGAAGGTTTTTCGACACCCGAAACTCATAATAAGTGGTCGTTACGAACTTCGGCAACAGGCGAACTGATTTTTCAAGATGTAAAAGTTCCCAAAGAAAACCTTTTGCCCGAAGCAGATGGATTACGAGGACCTTTGACTTGTTTGGATTCGGCTCGTTACGGTATAGCATGGGGCGCATTGGGTGCTGCCATGGATGCTTATTATACTGCTTTGCGCTATGCTTTGGAACGCACGCAGTTTGAAAAACCCATCGCTTCATTTCAATTGCAACAAAAAAAATTGGCCGAAATGATTACGGAAATAACCAAAGCTCAATTGTTGGTTTGGCGATTAGGAACTTTAAGAAATGAAGGAAAAGCAACCGCTGCCCAAATATCAATGGCAAAACGCAATAATGTTGCCACAGCTTTAAATATAGTCAGAGAAGCACGACAAATCTTAGGAGCTATGGGTATTACCGGCGAATATTCCATTATGCGACATATGATGAATTTAGAATCGGTTATCACTTATGAAGGTACTCACGATATTCACCTGTTGATAACCGGTTATGATATAACCGGTATTCCGGCTTTTAAATAATCTTATTTAAATAAAAAAGGCTGTGCAAATATTGGCAACAGCCTTTTTTTATCCTTCTGTATTTAATAGGGTTTTAAAATTAACATTATTGGGGTAGATTCTCATCAAATCTTCTTGATAATGTATGGCTTTAGCCGGAGTTTCCAATATTTCCGTATATATTTTTATCAAAAAATATTTTGATAAAGTTTGTAACATAAGATTGTCAGACGTTGTATATTTTTCTAATATTCGTAAATATTCGGCGTTATTTTTATCGCTAAAAATCCATAATTTGCTTTTGGATATGTATAATACCGAATTAAATATTTGAAAAATATCTTTTTCGAATTCATTCAACGAATCGATGTCAAGTTTGTGATTAAAACTTTCAATTTGATAGAAATATTTTAAGACCTTGAATCGTTGATTTTGCATAGCGGAAAATCTCATTAAATAATTTTTGTAAAGCATAATCATGTGTTCGTCTTGCGGCACCTTATTTTCTTCAATATTTATTTTTTTTTCCAGAAATAATTGTAATTTTTGGTAGGCACTGTCCGTATCCGTATGGACGGCTTTCCACCACTGCAAATCACATTCTAACCAAGATTTGGCAAATGGTTTCATATATTGTGATTTTTCATTTAGCAATTTTTGTGCTTCAATAAAGTTTTGATTATAAATATGATAAAAAACTTTTGTTTCAATATCGTATTGACCCGATATTGAAAAAGTAATGAGAAAAATTAATATAAAAATATTATTGTGTAGCATGTTGCAAAATATTGTTGTTTTCAATTACTTTAATTATTTCATCATAAACTTTACTTTTTTGTTTTAAGATTTTTTGTTCAGCCAATTCTCTCGCTTTTCCTGCACCTCCATTGTAATATCTTGTAAACCAAGAAGATAATATAAGCAGGCCGTCAAACCACGAATAATTTACGGCGGTAAGTGCCGCATAATAAGAAATGGCTAAAATTAAGGCAAGGGAATTAATTCCATTTTTAATATCACCTGTATATATTTGTCCTAATCCGGGGAGAATACGGCTCATTTTTTCGATACGATCGGGGTTAAATTTTTTATTAAATTTTATAAATGATTTGAAAATTATTTTTATACTGTCCTTTCCTTTTTGATTAACAAGTTCACTTAAAGATTTTTCGGAAGATTTGTAATCACCCACTCCAAAAAGTGCGATGCCCTCATAAAGTTTGGTTTTTAATTTAAAATATTCAGAACTACTATCCGAAACCTCATATAATTCATTTAGTGCACCAAAATAATTTTCATCTTTTAATTGGCATAAAACTTTTTTAAAAATTATTTCGTTTTTTATACTGTCGTTCGGTATAATTTGCCATGCCAAATTGTAATATTTTATGGCTTGTTTGTAATCGTTTTTTTTATCAAAAATATTTGCAATCTTTAAATATATATCATTAAATTCATGTTTTTTGTCAAAGAGAAACACACGTTGATATTCTTTTAGTGCCAAATTTGTATTATTCAATCGGTATTGTTCATCGGCAAATTTTTTAATCTGATATATATCTTGCGCATAAAGATTAAGGACAAAATTAAAAAGAACGATATATAGTATTTTGTGCATCATTATAATAACTTTTATTTAAATGTTCATTATAGTCTTTTACAGCTTTGTATGATCCCCATAAATTTCCGGCATAAAAACTAACGGCAAAACCTCCGAAAATCCAACCGTTTGTGCTTTTTATACCTTTTTTTTGAAAAGCTCTGTATGAGAGAACCGTATTGGATACAACAAAAATAAATGACATTATTCCATCACCCCAACGTTTTGCATACATTTTTCCACTTCCGGGTATTATTGCCGACATCATTATTGCCAATCCGGTTTTTTTGTATTTTATTTTTTTAAATTTTTCGGTAAGTTGATACAATGATTTATACGGTTTGTATTGTGGCGTAATATTAAAACTGTATTTTTTTAATTTATCATAATCTTCCGAAATCCAATATTTGCTAAGTTTGAAATATTCTTGAAATTCCTTGTCAAAATCTCCCAAAAACTTATCATAATATCTAAAATCTTTACAAATCAAAGACATGTATATTATTTCATTTGTCAAAACGGGAGTTTTAAATAATTTTTTTTTGGTTGTAACCAATTTGTTAATTCTGTCCATGTTCTGACATTTTTCTCCAATTCGGTAGGTTTTGGTTAATTCATATATGACAATGGTATCGGTTGGAAAAGTAAAGTTTAAACGTTCGTATTCTTCCAGCGCAAAATCGTACTGCCTTGTTGTTGTAAGATATCGGGCAAATTTTAAATTATTATTATAGTTCATCAAATCGGTTTGTCCGAAAACCATAAGTGGAAATAACAGCAAAAAAATTATTTTATTCGACAGGGTCATAATATCTTTGGGTTTTATTATCAAATGGATAAAATTGAGTTTTGCCTAACGGCGGGTGGCACCTGGTTAAACGGTCAAATGTATAGAGCCAACCCATAAACAGACCTTTTTTTTGAAAAGCTTGCATAGAATATACCGAGCAAGAAGGGGTAAATACACATGAAGGTTTGTCTTGTGAAGAAATAAAGGTTTTGTAAAATAAAAAAACTGCCGAGATCAACATTGTCGCCTCGTTTTTTGCATTTTTTAAAGGTTTGGAATAATCAACATGATGTTCGTGAACTTTAAACAATTTTTTTAAGTCATCATCAACCAAATTTTGGGCATGAATTTTTGTAAAAGAAAAAAAAATGAATATTATAATGTAAAAGCATTTATTCATAAGAAAATATTATTGGTAGTGATAAAGATTGTCGTTGGACATATCATTTACTTCTATATTTTTAAATTCAAATACTTGATAGTTGGGTTTATTATCTTTGTCGTAAGAAATTTGTATAACTTTGCTTGGAAATTGAAAAGCGCCTATTTGTACATAATCTTTAAAAAACTGCTTATTAATAATCCGGTTTTTATTATCTATAATAATCACATTTAACAGTTTATTGTCTTTTTTGGCAATAATAATTTGATCCATACTTTCAAGTTTATTGTTAGGCAATTTCCAATAAGAGATAATTTTTCCGTCTTTTTTTTCTACCTTAACCATTTGATATACGGTATTGTCCAGTCCGAAATTGGTTAATGATACGTTTAAAGCCAAATGAAAAATCGAAAATTCGTTTATGGAAGGTATTTTATTAATTTGTGGTTTTTGCCCTTGTTTAATTTTAATAAGTAAGGTATCACGCATGATCCATTTTTCATGTTCGGGAAATTTTATGTCATAAATTAAGTCTTTATAATTTTTATCATAGTAAATTTTTCCTTTGGTAAGATTCATACTTCCGTCGGCTTTTTTAATCTTGACGGTAAAATCAGCTTTTAGCCTAAAATATTCTTGGGCAAAATTGGTTTGAAAAATAAAAATACTTAATAAAAAGAAATATATTTTTTTCATAAATGTGAAGTTTGTGTTTTTAAATCAATATAAAATTGGTTGATAGCAATTTATAAAAAAACAAGAAAATAAATGCTGCCATTTATTTTCTTGTTTTATAAAATTTTAAGTTTTAAAGCTTAGTATGATGATGAGGCGGCGGAGGCTGCTCCGGCAAATACCACAAAGTTAAGTATTAAAGCAACTCCTACTCCTGTTAAACAACCCCAAAGAGCTTTTTTGGTTTCGTCCATATCATTGTCGGTCATTAAATAAACCAACAAGATACCAATAACACCAAAAACACACCCCCATAAGAAAGAAGGGATACCAAGCGGGCCATCTCCTCCGGCAGGTGCTGCAATTGGACTTACATTGGCAACTAATTGAGCATTGTTTTTAGCGACATCTTGATAAGTAGCATCTTGGTGTTGTTGCAAATAGCTGTCTAATTTGTTTAAGTCTGCCATGGCTACTTCCAAACTTGCTTCGTCCAATTGGAAAACAGAATCGTCCACACCGGGCACATTGTTAAATTTGTCGGTTAAAGGAGCGTGCGCATAAACTTGCGTTTGAACAAACAATAGAGCAAACGCCATAAACATACTGATGGTTTTCAAAATAGGTTTTTTCATAGTTTTGATTTTTTGATAAGATTAATAACTGGACAAATATAATAAATTTATAAAACAAATTATAATTTAATGGTCATTTTGTTTAATTTTATTAACATTACATCAAAAATAATTGATTTTGAACTATTTGTTGCGAAATATGTAAACAAAATATCAATTTATAAAATTCTGAAAATCTTAAAACATTGAATTTCCTATTCCTTTAAAAACAAAACCGAATAAATTTGAGGCAAATTGTTCAACAAGTATTATGCCTAAACTTGTTCCTACCAAACAACCCCAAAGAGCTTTTTTGGTTTCATTCATGTTGTTGTCTGTTGCTAAATATACCAATAAGATGCCGATAATACCAAAAATACAACCCCATAAGAAAGAAGGGATACCAAGCGGGCCATCTCCTCCGGCAGGTGCTGCAATTGGACTTACATTGGCAACTAATTGAGCATTGTTTTTAAAGACATCTTGATATGTGGCATCTTGATGTTGTTGCAAATAGCTGTCTAATTTGTTCAAGTCTGCCATGGCTACTTCCAAATTTGCTTCGTCCAACCGGAAAACCGAATCGTCCACACCGGGTACATTACTAAATTTGTCGGTTAAAGGAGCGTGCGCATAAACCAGCGTTTGTGTAAATAACAAATAAAATGTAAGTAAAAACAATAAGTTTTTTTTTATCATTTTTCAATATTTCTAAATTTCAAAATCTTCATCTTTTACTTCCATATCTATACCACCGACTACGTATGAGGTTATTTCGGTTTCTTGGGGTAATACTTCAACGGCATCGTTGCGTAACCAATGGTTCATCCAGCTCAACGGGTTTTTGGTCTCTTCATAAATAGGTTTTAAACCAATGGCTTGTAAACGATTATTGGTAAGCCATTTCATATATTGTATCAGCAATTTGTCGTTTAAACCAATGATGGAACCGTCTTTAAATAAGTGTTCCGCCCAGCGCATTTCTTGTTCGGCGGCATCTTTGTATAAGGCATATACTTCGTTGTCGAGTGAACGAATAACATCGGCAAATTCTTCATCTTTGTTACTGCGTAAATCTCGTATAATTCGTTGGGTCATTTTTAGGTGTTCATTTTCGTCGCGGGCTATAAATTTAATGATTTTGGCATTGCCTTCCATTTTTTTGTTTTCGGCAAAACTAAAAGCACAGGCAAATGATACATAAAATCGAACGCCTTCGAGTATATTTACCGATACCAGTGCCAAATACAAATCTTTTTTGAGTTGTTCAAGACTAACCGGACTATCGGACTTCATGCCCATTTCCTGTGCTTGAAACTTAATAATGTTTTGATAAAAATCATTGTAATATTTGGTTACCGCTCCGGCACGTTCTTCAATCATTTTGTTGTCCATTATTTCATCAAATATCTTGGTGGGGTCGGGATAAACGTTTTTGATAATATACGAATATGACATGGAATGTATGGTTTCAAAAAAATCCCAAATAATAATGGCTTCTTCCACTTCGGGCAATGTAACGGCTTGTCCGAAGGTGAGAAAAGGAGAACGTCCCTGCACACTGTCCAAAAGAATTTGATACTTGAGGTTTTCGGTAAAAATAAATTTTTCGTGGTCGGAAAGTTCGGCAAAATCATTTACGTCTTTAATAAGGGATACTTCTTCGGGACGCCAAAAAAAACTCAACATTTTTTGGGACAGGTCTTCATAAAAAGGGTATTTCTGCACATCGTAGCGTTGCAAGTTGCGTCCTTTACCGAAAAACATTTTTTGTTCGGTGAAATCAATCTTGCAGTTGTCATAAACCGACGGAATGAATTTGTCCGAATTGCAATTGTCCGGTTTTTTTGTCATAATCTTTATTTTTTTTGAAAGTTTAAATGTATAAAAAAAGAGCCAATCATTAAATATCGGCTCTTGTAACTTATCATCATTTTTTTAACAATGTTTGTAATGGTTGATTATTTTCCCGGACATTCTTTTACCACGGTTTTTTTGATATTTTTATCACCGTAATTTTGGTCAAAAGCTCGAGCAAATTCGCGGGCTAATTTTTGAGCGGTTTTGTCGTAAGCTTTTTTGTCTTTCCACGTATTGCGGGGAAATAAAATTTCCGAAGGAACACCGGGTACTTTTTCGGGTATATTGACGTGAAATATCGGGTCGTAAACATATTTTACGTTTTTTAATTTGCCTTCGAGTGCGGCATCGACCATTTTACGCGTATAACTCAGTTTCATGCGTTTGCCTACTCCGTAGGGTCCACCTGTCCAACCGGTATTGATCAAATACACTTCGGTATGGTGTTTCTTCATTTTTTTACCGAGCATATCGGCATAAATGTCCGGATTGAGAGGCATAAAAGGTTGCCCGAAAAAACGCGAAAATGTGGCTTGCGGTTCGGTAACGCCTGTTTCTGTTCCCGCCAATTTTGAAGTGTATCCCATCAAAAACCAAAGCATGGCTTGATTGGGATTGAGTTTGGAAACCGGAGGCAATACACCGTAGGCGTCGGCTGTTAAAAACAAAATGGTATCGGGATGTTTCGATTTGGACGATTTTTTGATATTTTTTAAGTATTTTAACGGATATGAAGCACGCGAATTAGGAGTTAAACGGGTATCAAAAAAATCGAAAACTCCGTTGGGGTATATCATGGCGTTTTCAACTATCGAACCGTGTTTGGTATATTTGTCTTTGTGCATCACCGCATCATAAATTTCGGGTTCGCTTTCGGCGGTTATATCAATCATTTTGGCATAACAACCGTTTTCAAAATTGGCAATACCTTTGTTGCTCCACCCGTGTTCGTCATCACCCAACAATTTGCGTTTGGGGTCGGCCGATAAAGTTGTTTTGCCGGTACCCGATAGTCCTAACAATAGTGCCGACTTGCCGTTTTTACCTTCATTGGCAGAGCAGTGCAACGGCAAGATGTTTTCAAACGGCAACAAGTAGTTCATTACGGTAAACAACATTTTTTTCATACTACCCATATAAGCCGAACCGATTACTACACCGATACGATTGTCAAAATCGGTGGCAACAGCCATATCGGAGGTTTTACCGTCGGGTAGTTTTCGCAATAAACCTTTGTATTTTTCCGATTTTAGTTTTTCATAAGGCACATGCAACAGATAAAACGGGCGGTCTGCAAAGATGCTTTTGTCTATGTTTTTTGGCACAGGACGAAACATGTTGTCGGTAAATAAAGCCGCCAAAGCATGCGTGGTAACTGTCGTAACCGGTAAAGCATAATCGGCATCGGCGCCAATTACGCGATCGGTTTGATAAAGTTTGTCTTTTTTGTTTAATAATTTTAAGGCGTCATCGACCAACATATCGAATGTTTTTTCGTCAATAGGCAAATTGTTGGGCGATGTCCAATCAATATTGTGCGCACTTTCTTTGCGTTTAACAAAAACAGTATCTTTCGGACTGCGTCCGGTAGATTCGGGAGGTGTCCAAGTGGCTAAAGCACCGTTTTTTGAAACCAATGCTTCTTGATTTTTGACCGAATCCTTAATCATGCGACTACGCTTCGGATTGGCAACGATTTTTTTGTTATGTTTTTGAATGAATTTTTCAATTTTTTTTCGATTATTCATAATGAGGTTTTTAGATAAATTTTTTAACAAGGTAAATTTAATATAAATTTTGAATTATTAAAATGTCAAATGTTTCAAATCCTCTAAACAGCAGAGATTAAACAATATGAAATTTTTTTGTTTGCTTGTTTATTTAAAATGATTATAAATAATTTCTATCACTACCATAAATAATTGTTTTCGAATAGGCTTTGAAGCTGTCATATCCTATTGTAATTTTGTATAAAATCAATAAATTAAATACTGCCATGAGTTTTAAATTACCCGAATTACCTTATGCATATAATGCTTTGGAGCCTTATATTGACGAAGCAACGATGCGTGTTCATCACTTGGGACATCATCAAGGATATACCAACGGTTTGAATGCTGCCATTGCCGGTACTTGTTATGAAGGAAAACCTATTGAAGATATTTTGCGTGATATACATCTCAACGATACGGCTATTCGAAATAACGGTGGCGGTTATTGGAATCATATTTTGTATTGGCAAATCATGTCGCCACAAGGAGGCGGTCAACCCGAAGGAGTTTTGCTTGAAGCCATAAACGATGCTTTCGGTTCGTTTGAAAATTTTAAGGAACAATGGGCAAAAGCCGGAGCGGCTCGTTTTGGTTCGGGTTGGGTTTGGTTATTGTCGCAAGAAGGTAAACTTGGAATTTGTCATACGCCCAATCAAGATAATCCGTTGATGAAGTTTGTCGATTGTAAAGGAAAAGTTATTTTGGGAATGGATGTTTGGGAACATGCTTATTATTTAAAACATCAAAACAAACGTGCTGCTTATATCAATGATTTCTTTAATGTTATCAACTGGGAGGAAGTAGCTAAAAGATTTCAATAAATTTGTTTTTTCATAATACTACAAAAAAAAGCGGAGAACTTGTGTTTTCCGCTTTTTTTGGGTTGTTTGTGTTGTTTTCCTATTGAGTTAAACTGCAATTTTATAGTTTTCTTTTTACTTCGTAGTTTTGATAAGCTTCGATAACATCTCCTATTTCGAGGTTGTTATAATTTTTGACCATCAAACCGCATTCGTATCCTTTGGATACTTCTTTTACATCATCTTTATAACGTTTTAACGAAGCCAGTTCGCCGTCATAAATAACAATACCTTCTCGGATTACTCTCACTTTTGAATTGTTGTATATTTTTCCGGACGTAACCATACAACCGGCAACGGTTCCTATTTTTGATATTTTGAAAGTTTCGCGAACTTCGGCGGTTCCGGTTACTTCTTCTTTTATTTCGGGCGACAACATTCCTTCCATGGCTTCTTTTACATCATTTATAACGTCATAGATGATTGAATAAGTTTTGATTTGCACTTGTTCTTGTTCTGCCAGTTGGCGGGCACTTGCAGAAGGTCGGACATTAAAACCGATAATAATGGCGTCGGAAGCCGAAGCCAACAATACGTCCGAATCGGTTATTTGACCGACGGCTTTGTGTATGATATTTACATTGACATTGTCGGTTGAGAGTTTTTGCAACGAATCGGAGAGTGCTTCTACCGAACCGTCCACGTCTCCTTTTATTATCAAATTCAGTTCTTTGAAATCGCCTAAGGCAATACGACGACCGATTTCGTCCAATGTAATATGTTTTTGTGCTCTGAGTTGTTGTTCTCGGATAATTTGATCGCGTTTTTGGGCTATTTTTTTAGCTTCTCGTTCATCTTCATAAACTTTGAATCTGTCGCCGGCTGCGGGGGCGCCGTCCAGTCCCAATACGCGAACAGGGGTTGAAGGCGGCGCTTCTTTTACTTTGTTATCTCTTTCGTCATACATGGCTTTTACTTTGCCGTGGTATTTTCCGGCTAAGATATAATCGCCTATTTTAAGGGTTCCGTTTTGAACCAAGATGTCCGATACATAACCGCGTCCTTTGTCGAGTGCGGCTTCCAATACGGTTCCAACCGCTTTGCGGTTGGGGTTGGCTTTGAGGTCGAGCATTTCGGCTTCGAGAACTATTTTTTCCAACAAATCTTTAACCCCTTCGCCTGTTTTGGCTGATATTTCTTGTGATTGGTATTTGCCGCCCCAGTCTTCGACCAAAAGGTTCATATTAGCCAATTGTTGTTTGATATTATCGGGATTGGCAGCCGGACGGTCAATTTTGTTAATGGCAAAAATCATGGGGACACCGGCAGCTTGGGCATGACTAATGGCCTCTTTGGTTTGGGGCATAATATTGTCGTCGGCAGCGATTACAATGACTGCTACATCGGTAACTTTGGTACCGCGAGCCCGCATGGCGGTAAAGGCTTCGTGGCCGGGGGTGTCGATAAAGGTGAGTTTTTCGCCGTTGTCAAGTTCTACTTTGTAGGCTCCGATGTGCTGGGTAATACCTCCCGACTCGCCTGCAACTACATTGGATTTTCGGATATAATCGAGTAGTGATGTTTTCCCGTGATCTACGTGTCCCATTATGGTAACAATGGGAGGGCGTTTAACCAAATCTTCTTCGTTATCGATTTCTTCCGTTTCTTCCAGTTCTTCTTCGGTATCTATAAATTTAACATCATAACCGAATTCGTCGGCAACCAAACTCAAAGTTTCGGCATCGAGACGTTGGTTCATGGTTACCATCAAACCCAAATTAAAACAAGCGGTAATGACTTGTGTTACGGGGACGTCCATCATGTTTGCCAATTCTGCAACGGTAATAAATTCGGTTACTTTTAAAATTTTGCTTTCGGCGTCTTGCAAAGCTTGTTCCGCTTTGGCTTGTTCTTTGCGTTTTTGACGGATTTCGCGTTTTATTTTGGAGCGTTTGCTTTTGCCGCGACCTTGTAAGCGTTCGAGTGTTTCTTTAATTTGTTTTTGAATTTCTTCTTCCGAAACTTCTTTTTTCTCTACCGGTTTTTTATAATTGCTTTTTTTGCCTTTTAGGTTTTTGTCTTTTTCGTCTTTGTATATTCTCTTGCGTTTCTTTTTCTTTTTGGCTTTTTCTTCGGTTTTTTTGGTGTTATCTTTTTTCTTCGGTTTTTTTTCAAATTTGGATAAGTCGACTTTTTCGCCGGTAGTAGTTACTCCTTTGAGTTTTTGATATTGGGTTTTTATTTCGGTACTTTCGGTTGTTTCAGGTTTGGTTTCTTCTTTTTCTTTTTTTGTCGAAACAGGTTTTTCTTTTGTTTTTTCAGATTTTTGGGTATCCGTTGCCGTAGTTAAGTCAGGTTTTTTTTCGGTTTCGGGTTCTTTTTCAACTTTGACTTCGGGTTTAACTTTTGTTTTTTCTTCGGGTGGAGTTGTTTCGGTTTTATTGATAGCAGCCGGTTTTTCTTTTTTTTCTGTTTTTTCTTCCGCTACTGTTTTTTCTTCGGTTTTATCTACTTTTTCTTTAACGTTTTTTTCTTTTTTCTTTTCGGTTAGGCTTTCGACTTTACCCACTATTTTAGGACCGGTTAGTTTTACTTTTCCGGTAATTACCTCTTCTTCTTTTGCAGGTGCTTCTTTTTCTTTTTCTTTGCGAATACTGGCTTTGGCGGCTTCTTGTTCTTTTTTGATGGAAGTCGATTCGTCTTTTACGCTTTTGTCCGATTGAAATTCTTGTAACAATAAAGCGTAAGCTTCTTCTGAAATTGCAGCACGCGGACTTGCTTTTTTTACTTCTACGTTATTGGATTGTAAAAAATCGACAATGGTATTTAGCCCCACGTTAAATTCCCGCATTACATCTCTTATGGTAATTTTTTTTGCCATATTATTTTTGGGTATTTCTTTTTTTTTATAGTTATTTTTTATTGACTAACAGAAGTTTTATTGTTCAAATTCTTCTTTTAGAATACGCATTACTTCCAAAATGGTTTCTTCTTCCAAGTCGGTTCGACGCACCAAATCATCGACGTCTTGTGCCAATACGCTTTTGGCGGTATCCAAACCGATTTTGTTAAATTCTTTGATGATCCAATCATCTATTTCGTCGCTAAATTCGGTTAATTCGACATCTTCTTCGTCTTGTTCGCGTTGAATTTCGATTTCGTAACCTGTAATGTCGGTAGCCAAGCGGATATTTTGTCCGCGTTTGCCAATGGCTTTGGATATTTCATCGGGTTTCATATACACATAAGCGGTTTTTTTGCCTTCTTCATTTATTCCGAATTCCATTCGTTGTATTTTGACCGGTCCCAAAGCTCGTTGAATAAACAGTTTGTCGTTGTCGGTATAGTTGATAACGTCAATATTTTCGTTACCCAATTCGCGCACGATACCGTGAATACGTGAACCGCGCACGCCGACGCAAGCACCTACGGGGTCTATTCGGTCGTCATAAGTATCGACGGCAACTTTGGCTTTTTCGCCCGGGATACGGGCTATTTTTTTTACGGTTATCAAGCCGTCAAATACTTCGGGGATTTCTTGTTCGAAAAGTTTTTCGAGAAAACGGTTGTCGGTTCGTGATAAAATGACTACGGGTTTATTTCCTTTCATATCGACTTTTTCGATTACTCCTTTTACGCTGTCTCCTTTTCGAAAACGGTCGGAAGGGATTTGTCTGTCGCGGGGTAATACCAGTTCGTTACCTTCGTCGTCAATTAAGTAAACGGCATTGGGACGCACATGATGCACTTCGGCGGTGTATAGTTCGCCTTCGCGTTCTTTAAAAAATCGGTGCAGGTTGATATAATCGTATTCCATTAACCGGTTTTCTAAGTTTTGTTTGAGGGCGATTATGGCTCTGCGTCCTAAGTTTACCAATTGAAATTCTTCGTCTATTTCATCACCCACTTCAACATCGGGGTCTATTTTTTGGGCATCGGAAAGGTGAATTTCTTGGTATTCGTTAATAGGGTATTTATCGTCGGGCACAACCTTGCGGTATATCCAAATATCCAAATCGCCACGGTCGGGATTGATAATTACGTCAAAGTTATCTTCATCGGGTTCGCTTCCGTCGCGTTTTTTCTTAACAATACCGTTTCGTTTGCGCAAAGCATGTGAAATAACATCTTTGAGAATAGCCAAAATAGTGGCTTTGTCAATATTTTTTTCGTCTTTAAATTCCAGAAAGGCTTCGACCAATTCTTTATTATTCATAACTTTACTTTGTTTTAAAATTTTAATACGACTTTTGCTTCTTTTATTTGTTCAAAAGGTATTTCGTCTTGTTTTATAACCGTTATTTTTCCTTTTCCTGTTTTTTTGGGTTCACGTATTTTTTTTTCGAGCACTATTTTGTCGTTGTCAATCAGTATCAATTGACCTTCTTTTTCGCCGTTTTCGGTTTTGACTTTTAGGGTGCGGTTGAGGTTTTTTTGAAATTGTCTTTTCAACCGAAAGCTTTTTGTAATGTCAAATGAACTGACTGTTAATGAAAAATCTTCTTCGTCTCTATCCAAATTGTGTTCGATTTGACGACTCATAAAAACAATATCATCAATTGTGGCACCATTATCTCCGTCTATTACAATCTTAATGTCATTTTGTTCGGAAATGTTAAATTCTATTAAAAACAGATCGGGTCTTTGGGCAAGTGCCCGGTCTATCAGTTGTTTTACTTTATTGTTTAAACTCATCGCTAATTTTTTGTATAAAAATAGGGGACATCTGTCCCCACAATACTCATCTCCATAAATTCAACTGCAAAGATACAATTTTTTTTCGATAATAAAATAATTAATTTTTCTTATTGATTTTCAATATTTTTTGTCGTATCTTTATTGAATAAAAAAATAAGCTTATGAAAAAAATATTAGTTCCCGTTGATTTTTCTCCCAAATCGGAAGAAGCTTTAAAGGTGGCGGCTAAAATAGCCAGCGATATCGGTGCCGAAATCTATGTTTTGCACTTGTTGGATATTCCTAACGGTGAAGTTGATTTGATAGACGGCAAACAAGTGCCCAAAGGACCTATGGCTATGATGTTGTTTGAGGCTACTCATCATCGTTTTGACGAATTTTTGGATAAGGATTATTTGGATAATATTCCGGTTTATGAAAAGGTTTTGACCGATGCACCGGTTGAAGGAATTTCGGATTTTGCCCAAAAAAACCATATAGATTTTATCGTTATGGGTTCGCATGGAACTTCGGGTGTTGAAGAGTTTTTTGTGGGTTCCAATACCGAAAAGGTGGTGCGCACTTCCAAAATTCCGGTTTTGGTTATCAAGCAACCTGCCGATCAGTTTAAAGTTGAAAAGGTTATAATTGCCGGAAAATTTAAAGGCGAAAACATCGATGAATTTAAAAAGGTTATGGAATTTATCAAAATGTTTAATCCCGAAATTTACTTGGTGCGTGTCAATACTATTTCCAATTTTAAATCGACCAAAGAGATTGAAGATATTTTTGAGGCTTTCTTTAAAAAGGTGCCCGAATATAAATGTTTTAAGCCGGTTATTTATGATGATTATACCGTTCAGGAAGGAATTTTTAATTTTGCCGACAAAATCGGCGCCGATTTGATAACATTGGCTACTCGAGGGCGACAAGGTATCATGCACTTTTTGTCGGGTAGTATTACCGAAGATGTGGTTAATGCCGCCAAACGAAATATTTTGACCATAAAAGTTAAATAGACCTTAATTTAAACGACTTTTATAAATTTTATGATGTACTATGCTTCAATAAAATGAGCCGATTTGTCATTTTTGTAAGAAGTGTTTAATTTTTTTTCTTGAATTTGACAGAATATATAGTTAAACAATTGATATGTAAGATATTATAAAATCGGGCGGGCACTACATTTTTAGATAATACCAAAACAGCCTATAAAATAATTTGGACTATTTTGTAGGCTGTTTTGTATAATTTATTCATATCTTGTATTTCATATAATTTTATAAGCTTTTTTTATATAAAACGCATATTAATTTATTTCTTTTCTATATATCCTTCGGGATACCAAATACCGGTTAATCGATTACGGGCTTTTTTAAGGTATTTAACGGCTACTTTTTGTATATCTTCGGGGGTCATTTTTTCGTATTTTTCAAAATATTCATTAATTCTTTCAGGATTTGCTTTTTCATAATCGGTATCGAACAAATATTTTGTCCAATATTCGTTGTCTTTGAGTTTTTCTTGCAATAAGATTTTCCATTCTTTTTTGATTTTATTCAGATCTTCTTGTGTGGGACCTTCATAGATCAGCTTATTAATTTCGTCCAAAGTCGAAGCGATAAGTTTACGGGAATTATCCGGTCCGCAAGGAAAACTTATTTTAAACTCATAATGCGGTATAGGTATTTTATTGATACGGCCTTGTGCAGTTACACCATAAACGCCGCTTTCTTTTTCGCGAATACGTTCGATGAGTTTGTTGGTTAATATTTCGCCTAAGGCTTTTAAATACATTGCTTCGTTATTATCCGTATTGGGAACTTGACCATGGTATAGTATGGTTACTTTGCTTTTGGGATCTTTACCCGATTTGTATATAAATTCTCTGTCTCCTTGCAACAAATTATACTTGTGTTTGGCATAAAGACCTTTGATATGATTTTGAGGTATGCCACCTATATATGTTAGCACATATTCGCGAAGTTTATGTTCATCGAAATTTCCTACAAAATAGTAATTAAAATCATCTGCTCCATTAAAATACTTGGTATAATTGTCGTAAGCCAAGTCATAATTTTGTCGGTTTAAAGTTTCTTTGGAAGGAAGCATTTCAAAATAGCGCGGGTTGTTTTGATTGATAAATCGGTCGAAAGCCATCATAAATTTAAAGTCGGGCATATTAGCCAAATTGCTGATAAATCCGGATTGTCGTGCTTTCCACGATTCAAAAGCTTTCGGGTCTTTGTTGATTTTGGTTTGATTTAGGTAAATTTGTTGAAAGAGTACTTCCAAATCTTTGGGACGCGTATTTCCGGTCATCATTAAAACATTGTTACCAAATGAAGTTCTCAACATAGCTTTTTTACCTGCCAATATTTTTCGGATTTCGGATTTTGAAAATCCGTTGTATCCGGCATCCGGAACACCGTTTAAAGCGTAATTAATTTGTTTTAACAGACCCATATCCAAAACGGATTTTCCACCGAATTTAAATCCTTTCATTCTTATTTCGTCGGTTTTAAAATCCGTTTTTTTGTAAACTACCTTTGCTCCGTTGTTTAAGTATAAGGTGGTGGTTCCCAATTTAGAATTTTTTTCTTCTTTAATAATTTTTCCGGGAATCGGTTTTTGTTGCATCAGATTTTTTGGAAGTTCTTTTTCGTGAATAGCAATTTGAGGCTTTTCGAGGTCTGTTTGATTTACAATTTTTCGTATTTGTGTTTCGGTTATTTCGGGGATACCTTCTTTTTTTATTCCGGTAATTACAATTGAACGGTTGTTATTGTGTATAAATTTTTTTGCCAGTGCATTGACTTGTTCTAAAGTTATTTGCGGTAAATAATTTTTATGTATCTCATATTCCCATTCTATGGAAGGTAAAGGTTCGTTTTCCAAGAAATTTCGAATATATTGTCTTATTATTCGATTTGATTTTTCGGTATTTTTATTTTTCAAAATTTGTTCGTATCGGGCTAAGGTTTCTTTTTTGGCTCTATCCAGTTCGTCTTGATTAAATCCGAATTGTCTTACTTTGTTGTTTTCGCGTAACATAGCTTTTAGTGCTTCCAATTTTTTATCAACATCGGTATAGGCAATGGTAAAATACGATTGTTTGGTACGACTAAAATAAGTTCCGTGAAAGGCAAAAGCAAACGAAAAAGGAGGATTTGGTTGTTCGGACATGTCTCTAAAACGATTTCTCATCATGGTGGAAAACAGCGATTCTATCATTTGTTCTTTGTATTGTGCTACGGTATTATCTTGTTTATAATTTTCGGTATCGCGATAACCTATGGTAACAACATTGGTTCCGGCTTCTTTGTCGGAAGCTACGCTTATAACGGTTCCTTCAAAATTTGGCACATTAAATGTTTTGCGTTCACGGGGATTTCGGGAAGGAGGAATATCAGCAAATAACTTTTTTATTTTTTTTTCTATTTCAGTCGGATTGATATCTCCTACTACAATAACAGCTTGTAAATCAGGTCTATACCAATCTTTATAAAAACGTTTAAGGGTTTCATGTTTAAAATTTTCGAGGATATTTTTTTTACCGATAGGTAATCTTTCTGCATATTTACTACCTTTAAAAACAACCGGAAGCCATTGAGCAAGCATGCGTTTATCGGCTCCGAGCCCCAAACGATATTCTTCCAAAACAACCCCTCTTTCTTTATCAATTTCTTCGTCCGACAAATTGGCAAAATGTGCCCAGTCGTGCAATACCAACAAACCGTTGTCTAAATTTTTAGGGTTGTCAAGCGGGATAGGCAACATATAGACCGTTTCATCAAAAGAAGTATATGCATTGAGGTCGGCGCCAAAACGCACCCCTATACTTTGCAGATAATCAACCAATTCGTTTTTAGGAAAATGTTTTAATCCGTTAAAATTCATGTGTTCCATAAAATGAGCCAATCCTTGTTGATCATCATCTTCGAGAACCGAACCGACATTAACCACCAAGCGCAATTCCACTTTATTTTCGGGTTTGGCATTGTGTTTAATGTAATAAGTCAATCCGTTACTTAGTTTTCCTATCAACAAATCTTTATCTATCGGTATGATTTCAGTTTGTTTGGTAAGGACGGAATCTATTGGAGAGTCCGGCTGTATTGATTCTACAACTGTTTTATTTGTTCCACAACCTACCAAAAAAAGTAATACTAATAAAGCAACAAATGTTTTTCTCATAATAAAAGGATTTATAGTTAATTATTAAATAAAAATATGAAGTTAAAAACCACATACTTAATCTACGATAAATATAGTTAAAAATTATATTTAAATGAAATTTTTAAATAATAAATTTAATAAAAAACAAAATACAATTAAATGATTGATATTTAGATAATTACAATAATTTTCTTGAAAAATAAATATATTTGAAGATGACAAATTTGCTGATACCAATAATTTATATGGTAATTGCTGTTAGTAGATAGTGCTCATCTGGTGGTACGAAATGATTTATTGATGCGGATTGGTACGCACGGGATTACGCGGTTATGTCCAACAATTGAAATTGAGAATTGTCAAAAAATAAAGATTTCTCACTGCATTCGAAATGACATGCTTTATTGTTTAATGTGTTGATTAACAGTATGTTGTAATTACGAGGCAAGAGGCACGAGCACCGTGGCAATCTTTGGTTTTATCTAATGATTTAGGTTCTTCACTTCGTTGTCGTTCCGTTCTGAATGATACACTTCGATAGGTGCCGCTCGTCCTTTCCAATGGGTATTTCACAAAATTTCTCCCGAAGCATAGTGGACATGATAAATTACCCATAAATTAACGGTAAAGTCATATTTTTCTACCACACACGACTGTAACCGGAGGGTATTTTGAAAGGAAAACGCAAGTTTTTATCAAGTGACGGACTTTTATATTGGATTTCCAAATGGATACCTTTGCCTGTATTCACAATAAGTTTTTGTGGTATATTTTTATTATCAATATTTTGATAATCAATATATCGAATGCTTGCAGGGGGTTGATATGAACTTTGTATGCTTTCTTTTGAAACTTTGTAAAACGGAGTGATAAAAATATCTTTTAACAGTCGGTTTTGTTTGGATTTCAATTTGTAGTAAGCCGTTTTTCGTTTTAACGAATAAGCATCGATTTGAATTGGGTATAAAACGTCTCCGAGAAGCAAATTTTGTAAATTTTCAAACCCAACTTTGGTTCCCAACCGACGACTGACAACGGCAAAATCGCCGTTATAATAAGTTTGGTTTAGTTTGTTGTAATATTGAATTTGTTGAGGTGTTATCATAAATTTGATCATAGGTATGCCCATAAAATTTAGGCTACCCCAAATTATACTGTCTTTGAGTATTTTGATACGTCCGTTACCTTTCATGTTTTGTTTGGTATCGCTATAGGTAATATGGATACGACTATCGAAAGTTTGTGCGTCAAAACGGTTGGAATCGAGTTTTTGCAACAGGGCGATTTTGTCGATATGTTCTGTTTTGCCTCCGGTGGTTTTTTGCAAGGTTTTACAGTTCGACAACAATAGGAGAATGCTCAATAATATGCCGTATGGTTTTTTCAAATTTTTTGTAGTTTTTGACGATAAGACTTTACTTTTTCGGGCTTTTGCAAAGCTTCATAAATGATAATATACTGTTGATAATAAGCTTTTTGCATATTTTTGTTTTTTTGCACAAAATCCCACCCCATATCCAAATAATCCAACGCGTCGGCATAATGGTGTAAACCTGTTAAGGCTTGTGCGGCATAAAGATATAACAGCGGCTTGTCGGGTTGTTTTTCGAGTTCGGTTTCGGCTTTTTCCAACAATTTTTTGTATTTTTTTTCTAACAATAGTTTATTCCAATCCACCGGATTAACAACCTGTTTTATATCGGTTGAAACGGCAATTGGCCGGTTTCTTTTTTGTCGTAGTTTTCGGTATAAATTTTTGATGATATATTTGTTTTGAGCCATCTGTTTGAAAGCTTCTATCATTTTTTTTATTTCGGTTTCGGGAGCTCCGTTGTTTATTTTGATTTCGATATGTAGTTTTTCATACCATTTGTTTGACGGATTTATTTTTTGAGCTTTTTCAAGATATACTTCGGCTTGTGTATAGTCTTTGAGGTCAAAATAGTTTTGAGCCATTTTAAAATATACGGCATCGTTTTGGTCGTCAATACTCAAACATTGTTCAAAATATTCGTTTGACTTGGCATAGTTGTTTTTTAAGCGTTCGTTCATGGCATCAAAAAAGGCTGTATCAAAACGCAACTTATCTTTTTCGGTCAATTTGTCTTGTGCCCAAATATTTGTGCTAAGCAACAGCAAGATTATTAACAATTTTTTCATACAATAATTTTATTGATACAAAACCACAAATTACGTTCCATTTTGACTCACGGGTTTTTTATTCCAAACTGCTGTAATCTCCCAAACTGATTCTTTCAAAATTGCCGTCGTATTTGACATAATTTCCAATCATGGCGTTTTTTATATCGGCATTTTTGATTTGGGTATGATTTTGTATCAGGCTGTTTTCTATGTTTGAGTTTTCAACAATCGAATGTTTACCCAATGAAACAAAAGGTCCAACCGTGCTGTTGATAATTTTTACTCCTTCGGCTATGTAGCAAGGTTCTATTATTTCCGAATTAATCAATTCAACATTGTTTCCTTGCATATTTTTTCCTTCTTTTTGATCGTAAATCAATACTTTTCGATTGGTTTCGACGGCTACTTTCGGATTGCCGAAATCCATCCAGTCCGAAACGGTTCCGGGCTTAAAAACAAATCCTTTTTGTTTCATGTTTTCCAGTGCGGTAGTCAGTTGGTATTCTTTACCTACGGTAATATTGTGGTCAAACAGATACCGGATTTCATTTTTTAATACTTTTCCTTCTTTGAAATAATAAATTCCGATAATAGCCAAATCGGAAACAAATTTTTTGGGTTTTTCGACAAAGCCTTCTATTTCGTTTTTATCGTTGAGTTGCACGACACCGAATTGTTCCGGGTTTTTGACTTTTTTGACCCAAATAATACTGTCGGCTTGGTTATCGAGGTCAAAGGAGCCTTTAAACAGGGTATCGGCATAAGCCACCACAACAGGACCGTTTAACAAGTTTCGGGCGCTGTATATGGCATGGGCGGTTCCCAGTGCTTCGGTTTGATAATCTATTTGCCCTTTGGCTCCTATATCTACGGCTATTTGCAAAAGGCTTTGTTCAACTTTTTTGCCGAATTGTTTTTTGATGATAAACGAAACATTGTCAATAGGTTGCTGCATAACTTTGGCTATTTCGCGCACCAAACGCTCGGCAATACTGGTGCCGGCAACCGGTATTAACGGTTTGGGTGTGGTTAGGGTATGAGGTCTTAAACGCGTACCCATACCCGCCATAGGTATGATGATGTTCATATATTAGGGATTGTATGAATTTTTTATGATTTGCAATTTGTCGGTTTTTGGAGCATCAATTGTTTTAATGTTTTTTGTTCATACCGGATTGGTATTGGCTATCCTGTTGAATTGTAAAACTATTGATGCGTTTACCTTGTTGGTTGAAAAAATCTATTTGAATATGTCGTTCTTTTCCTTTTCCTTTAATATTGAATATGGCAAAATTGCGTTCTTCAATCAATGTTCCGGCAATACGCAACCGGTTGGGTTCGTTTTCGGCATGTGTATTGGGTCCCGAAGTAAAGGGCGAAACGGTGATATCCCATATTTTGGGAAAATTTTTGCCGTTGTCAAGCAAACTGATTTCGGTCATGTGTCGGTCTCCGGTTAAGAAAATAACGTTTTTTAATTTTTCACGATAAATAAAATCTATGATTTCTTGCCGTTCTTTGTCAAATCCGTTATTGGAATAGGTTTCGTAAGCACGAGCCGTGTTGAGAAACTGTCCGCCCATTACGATAAATTTGAAACGGGCTTTGCTAAACACCAAGGCTTTTTTTAGCCATTCCAATTGTTCTTTACCCAGTATGGTTTTAGGGTCTTTGGTAGTTAACCGATTAGGGTCTCGGTAGTAGCGGTTATCGAGTAAGAAAAATTCGGCATCGTTATAACTAAATTGATAGGTAGCGCTTTTGAGCCAATTGACCGGTTTTGGATTTGCCCAAAAAAGATTAAAAACTTCAATAGCCGTATCTTTGTTCCAAAAACTGCCGTCGCTGTCATTGGGTCCAAAATCGTGATCGTCCAAAATGGCATAGTGTGGCACTGTGGCAAACAGTTGTTGTTTTTCGGGAATTGACCAATCGTGCGTATAACGATAAATCATGGCACTTTTGCTGTCCCATTCATTTTGACGCAAATAAGTATTATCACCGTCCCAAATCATAAAATCGGGTTTTTTTTGGGCAATATGTTCATAAATTTCATATTGACCGCCATAAGGACGACCGGCTCTGTCAAAAGGCGGATCATTGATATATGCTCCCGAACCGAAAGCAAAACTAAAATCTTTGGGGGCATGATGATACAACCAGACTTCTTGGGTGGTAAATTGTAACGGATAGGCAAAAGAAACTTTTTTGCCGTTAATCAACAATTCATAATTATAAGTTGTGCCCGGTTGTAATCCGTCTATCAAAATATGAGTTGTATAGCCGTCTTTTTTGTGTGTGTTTCGGGCTTCGCTATATTGTTTTTTTTGTCCGGGTATCCAATAGGCAAATTGCACTTTTGCCGGTTTTTTGGTTTGTGCCCACAACATGATGTCGGTTTTATTGACCCTTCCTATCATGGGTCCGCTTTTTAACAGGTTTTTTTGTGCCGGACTTGCTTGACTTAGTCCGATAAACAGGAATAAAATGAGGAGTTTTTTCATTTTAAGGTTTTATTTGTATTGTTTGTGTTGTTGTTGCTTTCGAGTTTTTTCTTCATAAGTGCAATGGCTTGTTTGTTTTGTTTGGCTACAAAAAAGTCGGGATAAACTTTGAGTGCTTCATCAAAATATTTTAAAGCCATATCGTAGTTGTGCAAATCGTAGCTGACCATAGCCAAAAGGTTGTAATAAGCAGCCTTGAAAGGCACTTGTTGAACGGTATCTTTTTTGGCTCCCGGAAAAGTAATAACCGCTTTATCGGGAAATTTGAGTTGTTCGGCGCTTTTTAATGTGGCATAGGCTTCTGCCGAACGTTTGAGTTGTTGTTGTAACAAAGCCAATTTGTATGCTATGTAGGCTTCTTTTTTTTGTTGATAAATTTTTTCATATACATCGATGGCTTCTTTGGTGGCATTGAGGTTTTCCAATGATACGGCTTTGAGTTCCAAGATAGATAATTTTTCTTCTTTTTTTAAGATCCGGTCGGAAACTTTAAGGCACGAAAGATAATTTTTTTGATTGAAATAAATAACAGCCAACGTATCTAAATATTTAGATTGTTCACCTTCCAAAGCAATAATGTGATAAGTAGCATCTTTGGCTGTTTCCAAGTCAAAATTATTAATGGCTTGTTTGTAAATGTTTTTTTCCAAATCAAGCAAGTCTTTTTTATAGAGTTTTTGAGCGGTTGTCGGTAAAAAAGACAACATTAAAACGAGTAATACGTAATTTTTCATAATATTTAGGTTTACAATTTTGACTTCAAAGGTAATAAAATACATACAAATACAACTGACTTTTGCATTTCTATAACAAAATTACTTTTAAAAAGTTTGTTTTAGGTCTGTTTTTTAACAATGTAAATAAGTGATGAATATTGTCCGGTTTTAACAGCTTTGATATTTGAAATCAGTCCGTTGAATAAAGCCGTCAAAAATCTTTTATTGCCGTGTCGGTTTTGTTCGGAAAGTAAACTGACATAAAAACTGTCAAAAAACAAAGGTTCTTGAGCAATAACCTGCATGTGATATTTGTCAAACAACATATTGACGGCATGTGGCGAAAAGTGCCACAAGTGTCTCGGAACATCATAAGCCGCCCAATATGAACCGTAGTGTTGTGCATCATGCGATTTGAAATTGGGAACGGCAATAATCAAAATACCTTCGGGAGTTAGTTTTGTTTTGAGTTTTTCAATAACTTTATCCGGTTGAGGCAAATGTTCCAAAACATGCCATAGGCTTATTACGTCAAAATTTCGGTTTATTTCCTCTATTGAGGCTTTTACTTTGTTGTTGAGCAGTTTATTTGCCGATTTGCGTGCTTTGTTGTTGGGTTCAACACCCCATACTTCAATTTTTTTTTGAGACAAATAGTGCAAAAATTCACCGGTTGCCGTTCCGTAATCCAAAATATTTCGAGCCTTCGGGTGATATTTTTTTATCAATGACAATTTATATCGGTAAGACCGGTTACGCACCAGATTGTAAAGTACATTCAACCAATTATGGGAATGATGTTGGTGCGGTTGGTAATTTTCCGATTCGTAATACGGATTTAAGTTTTCGGGTTGTGGAACGGTTAGCAACATATCCCAATCGGGGTCGTGATACAACTCAAATTTCTCACCGCTAACCAAATAATCGGTTGCGGTTAAAAAAGGCATAATATGTGAGCCTGAAAGCGGCGATATTCGGTTGTTCATGGATATTATTGCAGGCAGGCAAATTTACAAGTTTTTTTGAAACGGGATTTATATATTGTTTTGATTTTATAAATCAATCGGATCGAATCGGTAAGCAATTATGATATTTCTATGTCAATGTCTGTAAGTCATTATAACTTTATGCGTAAAAAATGTATTTTTGCACCTTAATTTTTTTATATATGAATTTACAACAAGAAATTGCCAAACGACGTACATTCGGAATTATTTCACACCCCGATGCCGGAAAGACCACTTTAACCGAAAAGTTGCTGTTATTCGGCGGTGCCATTCAAGAAGCGGGTGCTGTCAAATCCAATAAAATAAAAAAAACGGCAACTTCCGATTTTATGGAAATAGAAAAACAACGGGGTATTTCGGTTGCCACATCGGTTTTGGCTTTTTATTATAAAGGAAAGAAAATCAATATATTAGATACACCCGGGCACAAAGATTTTGCCGAAGATACCTATCGAACTTTAACTGCTGTCGATAGCGTTATTGTTGTAATTGACGTAGCCAAAGGAGTAGAGGAACAAACCGAAAAACTGGTGCAAGTTTGTCGTATGCGCAATATTCCTATTATTGTTTTTGTCAATAAACTGGATAGAGAAGGAAAAGATGCTTTTGAATTGCTCGACGAAATTGAACAAAAATTGGGTTTAACCGTTAGCCCTTTGAGCTTTCCTGTCGGAATGGGGAGCGATTTTGCCGGTGTTTACAATATTCGGGAACAAAAAATCAAATTGTATTTTGGCGACAACAAACAACAAATAGCCGATTCGGAAGAAATAACCGATTTGAACGACCCGCGATTGACACAGTTAATAGGTAGTAACAAAGTGGAAGAACTTAAAGAAAACTTAGAATTGATAGAAGGTGTTTATAACAACTTTGATCGTGATGCCTATCTGCAAGGCAATTTGCAACCGGTGTTTTTCGGTTCGGCATTGAATAATTTCGGGGTGCAAGAACTCTTGGATTGTTTTGTCGAAATCGCTCCACCGCCTCAACCCAAAGAAGCCGAAGAACGAACGGTATTTCCCGACGAACATAAAATGACGGGATTTGTATTCAAAATACACGCTAATCTTGATCCCAAACATCGCGACCGTTTGGCTTTTGTCAAAATTGTTTCGGGCACTTTTAAACGAAATACAACTTATTTTCATACGCGTTTAAAAAAGAATTTCAAATTTTCGAGCCCCAATACTTTTTTTGCTCAAAAAAAACAAGTGGTAGATGAAAGTTTTCCGGGCGATATTGTGGGCTTGCACGATACCGGAAATTTTAAAATAGGTGATACTTTTACCGAAGGCGAGATGCTGCACTTTAAAGGTATTCCCAATTTTTCACCCGAACATTTTCGTTATATCAACAATGCCGACCCCATGAAATCGAAACAACTGGCAAAAGGTATCGATCAATTGATGGACGAAGGCGTTGCCCAATTGTTTATTTTGGATTTAAACGGACGAAAAGTTATAGGAACCGTCGGTGCTTTGCAATACGATGTCATTCAATACCGTCTCGAACACGAATACGGAGCCAAATGCACTTACGAACCCTTAAATGTTTACAAAGCCTTTTGGGTAGCTCCCGATGACCCCGATAATGACGAATACAAAGATTTTATAAGGGTAAAACAGCGTTATTTGGCAAAAGATAAATATGGTAAACAGGTTTTTTTAGCCGATTCGCCGTTTTCATACGAAATGACCAAAAGCAAATATCCGACTGTCAAACTTTATGAAAAATCAGAGTTTTGATATAATCGGATTAGGGTTTGGCGTGATTTTTTTTAAAAATCATGACAAACCCGCCTTCAAAATCCGCCTTCAAAAAAATAAATTCCATTTGTCAAATATCCGGCAGATGTTTGTGTCGAATTGCAAAAATATGTTTACATTTGAGGCACTTCAAAAAAATATCAAAAATGAAACATATTTTATTAATTGGAGCAGGTAAATCAACTTCTTCGTTAATCGATTATCTCAAACAAAAATCGAAAACAGAAAACCTGTTCATAACCATTGTGGATAAAAATTTGGATTTGGCTCGTAAAATTGTCGGAAATCACCCGCAATTTCAACTCCGAAACCTAGATATTTTTGACGATTTGATACGAGGCGAATTGGTTCAAAAAACCGATTTGGTTATATCCATGTTGCCGGCTCGTTTTCACATGCAAGTAGCCCTCGATGCCTTAAAATACGGCAAACACATGGTTACCGCTTCCTATATCAGTAACGAACTCAAAGCTTTGGACCAACAAGTAAAGGCCAAAAAACTGGTGTTTATGAACGAAATAGGTCTTGACCCGGGAATCGACCACATGAGTGCCATGCGAGTGATTGACCATATCAAAAATCAAGGAGGCAAAATGATTTTGTTCGAATCATTTACCGGCGGACTGGTAGCACCCGAAAGCGACGATAATCTTTGGCACTATAAATTTACCTGGAATCCGCGCAATGTAGTGGTAGCCGGTCAAGGTGGAGTTGCCAAGTTCTTGCATGCAGGCAAATTCAAATATATTCCGTATCAAAAACTTTTTAGACGAACCGAATTTTTAGAAATAGACGGTTATGGACGGTTTGAAGGATACCCCAACCGCGATTCACTAAAATATCAAAAAATTTATGGTTTGGAAGATGTTAGCACCCTATATCGCGGCACCATCAGACGGGTCGGTTTTTCGCGGGCTTGGAATGTCTTTGTACAACTTGGTATGACCGATGATACTTATGTTATGGAAGGAAGCGAAAAAATGACCAAACGCGATTTTGTCAATGCATTTTTGCCATTTAGTCCCAATGACAGTGTCGAACTCAAGTTGCGTCAATACTTAAAAATTGACCAAGATGATGAACTGTGGCTCAAACTCGAAGAACTCGATTTGTTTGACGGACAAGCCCCCATCGGTTTAAAAGATGCCACACCTGCCCAAATTTTGCAAAAAATATTGGAAGATAAATGGACCCTAAAACCCGATGATAAAGACATGATTGTAATGTATCACAAATTCGGTTACCGGTTGGGAGACAAAAACCGACAAATCGATTCGCAATTGGTAGTAAAAGGAACCGACCAAACTTATACCGCCATGGCCAAAACCGTAGGTTTGCCCGTGGCAATAGCCGCCCTTAAAATACTAAAAGGCGAAATCAATACCCCCGGCGTTCAACTACCCATTCATGCCGATGTTTACGAACCGATTTTGAAAGAGTTGGAAGACTACGGCATCATTTTTAACGAAAAAGAAGTACCGTTTCAATGTTATAATCCCAATGCCGTAGCCGGATAAAAACGACTGTAAAAAAGGCTAAAAACCTAAAACTTAAACATTTTGCCTCAAAAAAAATTGATAAAAAAATGTATCTCAGTATTTTACAATTCAATAATATGTATTATATTTGCACGCATTTTAAAGAAATTATAAAATCATTATAGATATGACAAAAGCTGAAATTGTAACTAAGATTGCTGACAAAACAGGACTGGATAAAAGAGATGTCTTGGTAGTTGTTGAGCACTTTATGGATGAAGTAAAAGACAGTTTATCATCCGGAGAAAATGTTTATTTAAGAGGTTTTGGAAGCTTTATCAATAAGTATAGAGCCGAAAAAATAGGTAGAAACATTTCAAAAAATACTTCTATCAAAATACCGGCTCACTATATACCGGCTTTCAAACCCAGTAAAACCTTTGTAAATCAAGTAAAAGAAAACGTAAAACCTTAAGAATTATGCCAAGCGGAAAAAAAAGAAAAAGAAAAAAAATTGCTACTCACAAACGTAAAAAAAGAAGTAGAGCAAATAGACACAAAAAGAAAAAGTAGGTTAGCCTACTTTTTCTTTTAAACAAAATGCGATTGTAATCGTTATAATCGTTCATTGACATACTAACCCGTAGAAATACAATTGTTTACCGAAATTATTACGGCTCACAAAATTGTAAATCTACCCCAAAAATTGAAGGAATGGATACAGAATTAATTATTCGATCAAGTCCTTCCGCTATTGATTTTGCGTTGTTAAAAAACGGCAAACTCACTGAACTTCATAAAGAAGAAACGGCAAACAAATTTAATGTCGGCGATGTATATATGGGCAAAGTAAACAAAGTTATACCGGGCTTAAATGCCGCTTTTGTTAATGTAGGTGCCCAAAAAGACGGATTTTTGCACTACCACGATTTAGGTCCGCAAATTAAATCGCTCATTAAATATACCAAACGAATTGTGTCGGGAAAATTAAAAGATTATTCTTTAAAAAATTTTGACAATGAACCCGATATTGACAAATCAGGCAATATCAAAGACGTATTAAAAGCCAAACAACATGTTTTGGTGCAAATATTAAAAGAACCTATTTCGTCCAAAGGACCCCGGCTTACTTCCGAATTGTCATTAGCCGGACGTTACCTGATTTTAGTCCCTTTTTATAACAAAGTTTCCGTATCACAAAAAATCAGTGATGAAGCCGAACGAGATCGCTTAAAAAGATTGGTGCAAAGTATCAAACCCGCCAATTTCGGAGTGATTATACGAACAGCTGCCAACGAAAAAAAAGTAGCGGATTTAGACAAAGACTTGCAAAACTTGATATCCAAGTGGAATGCACTGTCTCAAAAAATTCAAAACGCACACCCGCCTCAACGAGTGTTAGGTGAAGTAAACCGCGTAACTACCATGCTCCGAGATATTTTAAATGAATCTTTTACCAAAATTGTGGTAGATGACGAATTACTTTTTCTCGAGATACTGGATTTTATACGGGATATAGCACCCGATAAAGAATCCATTGTAAAATTGCACGAATCATCGACACCTATTTTTGAAAAATACGGTATCGAACGACAAATCAAATCGTCTTTTGGCAAAACAGTTATGATGGACAAAGGGGCTTATTTGATCATTGAACATACAGAAGCCATGCATGTTATTGATGTAAACAGTGGTAACTCGTCGGTCAAAACGCAGTCGCAAGAAGAAAATTCGTTGCAAGTAAACCTGCGGGCTGCCACCGAAATTGCCCGTCAATTGCGATTGCGAGATATGGGCGGAATAATTGTAGTGGATTTTATCGACATGAAAGACCCCGAAAATCGTAAAAAAGTTTACGAACACATGAAAGCCGAAATGGAAGACGATAGAGCCAAACACAAAATTTTGCCTTTGTCTCGTTTCGGATTGATGCAAATAACCCGTCAGCGTTTTCGTCCCGAACGCAATATCAATACTACGGAAAAAAATCCGAGTTTGATTCACAAAGGAGAAACCGACGCACCTATTACTTTATTGTCCCGTATAGAAGAAGATGTAAAACGATTGGTTGATAAAGGGCACAAAAAATTTAGTTTACATTTGCATCCTTTTATTGCTGCCTATTTAACCAAAGGATTGTGGAATATCAGACGTAAATGGATGTGGCGTTACAGAGCAAATATTAAAGTGCAACCTCGCGATTCGTATAAATATTTGGAATACAAATATTTTAATGAAGAAGGCGAACAATTAAAACCTTAAAATTATATTAAAAAAAAGCCCCGCAGCTTTGCTGCGGGGCTTTTTTTATATTTGCATATTAGTTATACCGACATGAAACGTTTTGTAATTTTGTACATAAAAAAAGTGCATGAAACATGTAAGTTTCACACACTTTATTATTTAATTTATCCAACAAATTATTTTCTCATAATCGGTGGTGTATCGGTTACTTTTATCTTAAATGTTTTGTTATTGCCGTTACTGTCCATTTGAATAATCAATTCGTCTGATGACTTTTCAAAATTTGTCATATCATACAAACGGGCTTCAAAGTGATATTTACCTTTGGGAATGTCGTTTTTTGAATTCATTATTTTACCATCCGGAATTTGGATTAATGAAAATTCGTCAAACACAACTTCTTTTTGGTCGTTTTTTACACTAACCGACACTATATTGACAGGTTTAAATAGTTCTACTTCGGCTTGATATAGAACGAATTGCTTGGCTTGTGGCACACCGGGAAAAACGACCGATTTTGTGGCATTTGATATTTTACCTATATCAGATTGGCAAGATACAATTGCCAAAAACACTAATATAAAATTAAATTTCGATTTCATCATACTAATTTTATTTTACAATCAATTTTTGTGTCATTGATTGAGTATTGTTTTCTATTTTTATCATATACAAACCCGGTGCCAAACCCGAAACATTCAGACGTGTTTCGGTTTGTTTAATGTCTCCTTGTAAAACCACACCTCCTACAACGTTGAATAATTTATATTTCAAATAGGTTTCATTTGTCTTAATAAATATATTGCCATTGCTAACCGGATTAGGATATACATAAGGTTTTTCATCATCATCAAAGGCAAGGCTATGCGGATTGCTTACATTGACTTTCCACATACCACGTC
>Ga0256834_1000406_pt1 | contig 31469 bp, 31 predicted proteins | sample 4281140metaG_FD_190536 | JGI IMG/M metagenome (GOLD analysis project Ga0256834, IMG submission 190536) | Hydrothermal vent microbial communities from East Pacific Rise, Pacific Ocean - 4281-140 | ecosystem: Environmental > Aquatic > Marine > Hydrothermal vents | place: Pacific Ocean: East...
CCAAGCGGTTGAATTCGAAATTGGTGAAGGTCAGAAAGGACCATGCGCTAACAATGTAGTGCCTCAATAAGCACACACTTTAGTTGAAGTATAAAAAAGCCGGTCTTGTACCGGCTTTTTTTATGGGCAAATACAAAAACTGCTATTTACCATGAAGGACATGAAGTTAATGAAGGTAAAGATCAAAAGCAATTAACCACAGAGCTCACAGAGAACTCAGAGGTGAAAAGGTCAATATCAAGATCAAGATCAAAAGCGTAACGCTAAGATCGCAAAGAAAAAAATGTCATGCCTGCGAAGGCAGGTATCTCATTGGGGTATCGTGATTTAAAACAAATGACCAAATTAAAACAAAAGCAATTTTCAAGATTAATTAAATCATGAACAAGTCACCGCACCCCTGTTTATATAGATAAAACTTGACCATTACAAACAAGGAAATTGGTTTAACCTCTTGCTCCATATCTTTCGAATTATGCTTAACTACTTTGATTTTTTGCCATGCCTCAATGATAAATAAGACCTTTCATATGTATCTAGTCTTTTACTAAGTTGTTTTTCCGCATAATCAAATCTATTAGCGGTTCTAAGTTTACTAATACAACGAACAAGGATTGGAGCTGGCAATACAAATACTATTATCTTATGTTGATCCCACATTTCCTTGATCCAGCCTCTTTCGATAGTCGACAAACCTTCCGCTTTATTACGGTTTACAATTATTATAAAACTACCATAACTACCTCCAGAGTAGCTCAAAACTTGACGTATATTATCGAGTTTAAGATTGGAGAAATTTTTAACTTCGAAAATAATTTGTCTTGAACTATAATCCTCTCTTACTCTCTTCCAGAAACCGTTTTCAGCCATGTTGGTAGCAACAATATCTCTTCTTTGAATAGAATCCTTGTTAGGGTTTAAATCAGTGTTTGATAATCTGCCTGAAAATAATAATTTGACCGCTTGCAAAACCCATTGTTCAAACTTGTGAGCATCTTCTTTGCCCTCATTCATTTTAGGTAGATTGCTGATTATTCTACCAATATTTTTATATCTAAGATCTTTTATTTCTTCTTTAGCTTGCCCCTTTTTGTCCCCATCATCGTATATTTCAATTAAAATATTTTCTTCTAAGACATTAGACTGAATATTTAAAGCTTTCCAGTAACACGGGTGTACACAACATCGTTGATTAGCTTGGGAGGCATCCACATTTGCAGATGACCCATCATGGCAAAACTGAACAGCTTGTGTTTCTTGATTTTCTAAACCAATGAACCCCACGCTATATAAAGCAAAAAATGCATCTTTGGCAGTTTCTAACATTGCGTAATCACTAGCTTCGACAAAATCGTAATGATTATTATCTATTTCATTCTGAATCATTAAAACTATTTCTGAATAAGCTTGAAATGCTGGTTTCGTATTGAAAACACTGATTAAAGAACTTAAACCAGGAAATACTTTATCGTATTCTTTTATTAAATCTTCTAGTCTATTCTGAGAAATTTGCTTAGATGATTTATTTATATCATCTTCAACTATTATCAGTCGATTTGCTCTTGCTATATGCAAAAAAGTTGTGTTCAAGAGAACAATAATATCTCTTGGTCGGTAAAGGGTGTAGTTTAAACAAGTCCTAAAACCATTGGTATTTTTTAAGTCTCCATGTGCAAAGCGATTCCATACCTTTACATCATTTTCAATGCCCTCCAATTTTAATGACGATCGTAATCTATTTGAGACAAGATGCAACAATGATGCATTGTCCCAAGTTAGCCTGAGAGTGTTACCTTCAATATGTCTAGAGAAATCACCATCAAAATAGCTCAATGATCTAAAAATGTTATCACGTATAAATAGGATTATATGAATTTCAGATTGTTTCTCCAATATATCGCTTGCGCAAGATGCTAGACCGCCTAAAACGGCAGTGGCAATTTCTGTCGGCTGCCATGCTTCATCTAACCTATCAAATAAATAATAAGATGAGATCCCGATAGTTTGCAATGACTCATTAACAGCATCATACAAACGCTCTAATTTGTAATTTAGAGCTATTTTACTTGGTATCCCATTAACTGAACCGTCCCCTGACGAACACTCTTTTATTACTGTAGCAACACAACTAAAGAGTCCAAATTCTAACAAAGCCTCATTAGCATCCATAAATTCTGTTAGGAAATCGATATCCTTAGACTTCCTAAACTTATGATGAGATTTTATATTTTTTAACTGATCAATTAGTATTGCTAATCTCCAAGCAACCCTAGTGACTGATCTGATTTCAATATAATTGTTTGTGATGCTTTCTATTACGTTTTGAAGCTCTAGCAACTCATATTCTTTAGGAATATTTTTATAAACATAACCGAGCTTATCTTTTTTAATTTTTTCTGAAATTTTAATAAACAGAGCGGATTTACCCGTTCCACGTCTACCGACAACATAGTTAAAATCTTTTGTTGTTACTAGTGCCTGATAATCATTTGTTTCTACAAAAGCACTATTTAATAAAAAGTCACTTTCTGCTCTTGCGCCTCCTAATGGTGTTGTAGTCATGTAGTTAACTCCCTAAACATATACTTTTATATTGAGTGTTAGTGCCGAGTTTTTGTGGACGGGTTTTGAAGTCAATAGCATCAGAATCGTTGATTTTAATATTGAGTTTATTGAAACTCGTAATTTCATTATCGAACTTTATGTTTTGAAATTCGTTCATAAGCATTAGGCATTCCTTTTTTAGTGAAATGCCAATATAAACCCTCTTCTTAATATTGTCAATTGACGGTTATCAATTAACATTGTGTAAGCTTAGTAGGTTTGGTTCCACCAAACAATTTAAGTCTTGTTGATTATCTAATCATTTGAATCATTATTTGTTTGGTGGAACCAAAGCTACAAAAACTATGTAATTATGCATATGATACGATACCCAATGAGATTGCCGCGTCGCGTTGCTCCTCGCAATGACGGTATTTATTTGAAAACTTTGCGATCTTCGCGCTTCCTTTGAAACCTTTGCCTTACTTAAACCTCACCAAACTGAACCAACTCTGGAAACAATTTAATAAAATGTGCTTTGACTAATTGATTAGCTAATAATCTTTTATAGTCGGCTGTGCCACGGACATCGGATATTGGAGTTATTTCTGTGTTCATCACTTCGATGGCTTGTTTTAGTGTTTCATTATTCACTTTTTTGCCGATTAAAAAATCAGTCGTTTTATTTAGGTATTTGGGAATAGCAGCTACGCCTCCTACTGATAAGTCGCAACTAACTACCCTGTTGTCTTTGACTTCGATATGCATCGCTGTATTGGCTGTGGCTATATCGAGGTGTTTACGTTTGGAGACTTTTTCGAAATTGAAATGACTATTTTTTGTTGGCAACTTAAACCACAATTTTGCAATGGATTCACCTTCCTTTAAATCTATTTTTTTGTAGTCTAAAAAGAAGTCTTTGAGTTTTACTTCACGGCTTTCTTCTTTGTGTGCGATAAGTAAGGTTGCATCGAGTGCTAAGAATATCGCACTCATATCGCCAATCGGTGAGGCATTAACAAAATTACCCGCAACCGTTGCCATATTACGGATGGCTTCGGATGATAATAGGCGCAAAAAATCTTGTAAATGTGGAATGCGGTTCTGCAGTTCTTGGTTCTCGAATAAATCGGTAACGGTTGCTAAACCAGAGATTGAGCAGTTTTCGTCCTCTATAATGACTGGCTGACCTTGTTCTAAGGTGATATAGCGTAAATTGGGTGTTTGTAATAAGGTATTGGCTTGTTGTACGTATAAATCTGTTCCACCTGCAATGATTTTTTCACCACTGACTTGATGTGTTGATTGAATCTTTTTAAGATTACCGCTAATACTGGCAAAATACTGTGGAATAAAATTGTGCTTGATTAATTGATCTAAGGTATATTTTTTGCCTTGCTCTTTGCAACTTTCAACCAATTCCTTGGCTGCATTGATAATAGCTACATAGCCTGTGCATCGGCATATATTACCGCTGATGGCATCGAGCATTTGTTGCTCGGTTTCGGCATTGTTATTTAAACAATAATTTGCCATCGCCACCACAAAACCAGGGGTGCAAAAACCACATTGTGAGGCGTAGTTGTCTTTTAAACTTTGTTGTACTTGGTTGAGTTTATTAGCAATATTTAAGCCTTCAACCGTGACGACATGTTTACCTTGGGCGTTTGCTAGTGGTGAAATACAGGAGGTAATTGTGTAGTACTTAACACTTTGCAGGTCTTGAGACAGCTCACCCACCATCACGGTACAGGCACCACAATCCCCTTCTCTACAGACGATTTTTGTGCCTTTAAGATTTCTGTTTTCACGGATAAAATCCACAAGCGTCATGGATTTATTTGCATTTGTTCTTATTATTTTGTCATTTAATATAAATTCTATCATTTCTCTATTTTAATGGATTCATTAACTACTTGTATAAAAAAATGTAACTAATTGAAATTAATTTCATTTTAGCTGAGAGATTTTTATCAACTAATTCACTTAATGTGTATTATTAAACTTATTAAAGGATATGCATGTGAGAACTATTCAAGGGAAACTTTCAGGTTTGAAAGTTAAAGACAATCTAAAAAACAATAATGGAATGACAATTTTGACATTTAACATTAAAAATACTCCCATTGAGCTAACCTATCATAAAGAGATTAAACTCGATGAAGGAGATGAAATATTAGTAGCAGGAATGAGGAATACAGAAAATTCTTTTAAGGCTTTTTCTGTTAAAAAGCTCTAATTTTTTATTTTTTCCAGCCGCCCCAGAGTTATGTAAAAACCTCTATTAATGATTAATCGACTATTTCAATATTCTTTATTGCATCAAGAATAACATGGGATTGAAAATAGACTAAATTGGTGACTTTACCATTCTCAATTTTATGAATTTTTACTTTTTTTGCTTCGCCTTTGACGTGTATCTTCTTACCTATCAAAAATTCAAGAGGGTCTTTACCGTATTTTTTTGATAACCGTTTATAAATATGTTTAGAAAAACTTATTGTTAAATTATTTTTAATTCGGTAATTTTTATTTGAGTTTAAATAATACCACCCACCATCCTTACCTGTTCCATTCACAGTTAATTCAAACACACCCTTAACTTTTTTCGACCATTCTTTATCGTTTGCATCAAGTAACTTAACTGCTTCAATTACACTAATAACTCCTTTAGAACCCAAAGGCTTTTTAGCATACAAAGTAAAAGACATAAAAATTAAAACTGGAATTATTAATATTTTCATAAAAACCTCTAAATCAACCCTTGTGCCTTAAGTTTTTCAAGTAAAAACGCCAAAGCACTTTCTGTGCGTTTGATACTTTCTTGCTGACCAAGTACCTGCATGATTTCATCATTAGCCGGTCCTGATGATGAGCCCGTTAATGCAACTCGCAATGGTTGCCCTACTTTGCCAAAGCCAACTTCAAGTTCATTAACTGTGTCTTCGATTAAGTCATGTAAGTTGGCATTTGCCCAGTCTTGTACCTTTGACATTTTTTTGATTAGGGTTTCAAAAGGAACAATAGCTGATTGTTTAAAGACTTTTTTCACTGCTTTTTCATCGTATTGACTAATATCACTAAACAAAAATAAAGCAGAATCTGCCATTTCATTGATGGTAACAGCACGTGATTTGAACATATCCACGACTTTAACCAAATCAATTGACTCAGGAACATTGACCTCCATAACATCAAGGCGTTTTTTCATTAAACCAGCCAAGCGTTTTGAGTCTGCTTGTTGAATGTATTGTTGGTTTATCCAATTAAGTTTTGATGTATTGAAAGCCGATGGTGCTTTGTTGACTTTTTTCAAATCAAATAATTCAATCATCTCTTCTTTGGTGAACAATTCTTTGTCTTCATATGACCAACCTAAACGTACCAAGTAGTTTAAAACCGCCTCTGGCAAATAACCATTATCGGCATATTCCATGACACTAACCGCTCCATGACGTTTTGACAAACGCGCACCATCATCGCCCAAAATCATGGGTAAATGGGCAAACTCTGGTAAACCTGCACCTAAAGCCTTGTAGATATTAATTTGTCTTGGGGTATTATTAATATGATCATCGCCACGAATGACATGGGAAATATTCATATCAATGTCATCAATAACCACAGTAAAGTTATAGGTCGGTGTGCCATCAGGTCGAGCAATTATTAAATCATCCAATTCTTTATTGGAAGTTGTAATAACACCACGCACATAATCATCAAAAGTTACTTCACCTTCTTGTGGGTTGCGAAAACGCACAACCGCATCATCTGAATCAGGTAAGTTTAACTCACGACATTTTCCATCATAACGCGGTTTGCCACCTGCTTTCATTTGTGCTTCGCGCATTTCATCCAAACGCTCTTTACTACAAGTACAATAATAAGCCTTACCTTCATCGAGTAATTGCTGAACCTTTTCCTTATAGCGTGGAAATCGTTTAGTTTGATAAGGCACTTCACCATCGTAGTCCAACCCTAACCAGTTCATGCCTGCAAAAATAGCATCAACAGAAGCTTGCGTAGAACGCTCTTTATCCGTATCTTCAATTCTTAAAATGAATTTACCCTTATTTTTACGGGCAAAAAGGTAAGAAAAAAGTGCTGTACGCGCACCACCAACATGTAAATAGCCTGTTGGGGAAGGAGCAAATCGTGTAATTATTGTCATAATGGTTCTTGTGTTATTTTTATTGGTTGGATTTTAGCAAATTTGTTATGAGATGTATTGTAAAGAAGATTTTTTTATCCACAGATGTCTTATTACCATGTAGTGGAGTCCCTTGTGGGCTCCTTCCATAACATAAGCAACAAAATTCAATTAAACAAGGCTCCCACAAGGGAAGCCACTACTGTATCTCGCAATGACCTTTCTTAATTAAATACAAAAAAAAACCCTCAATCCTGAGGGCTTTTATAATTTAGTTACACAAAAGAATTTATCTTTGACGTGCTTTAAATTTTGGGTTTGATTTGCATATTACAAATACTTTGCCACGACGACGTACTACTTTGCAGTCACGGCTACGTGTTTTTGCTGATTTCAAAGATGATAATACTTTCATGACATTACCTAGTTAATTTATTAAGGATGCGGATTATACGGAGATGTAAAACTAAATTCAACAAGTTTCTTGAAATTATTTCAATAAACATCTATCTATTCGGTGCTATAATTCGTTTTCAAATTATTGAGGTATTAAATGTTAAGTTCTTGGTTTATTTCTGCTATTAAAGTTTTGGTGCTGATTTTTATTTTTGTTGTTGGTATTGCAATCCTTACAGCTATTGTTATGTATTTTATCGACAGAACACAAAAGAAACACACTATCCGACGTAACTTTCCTGTTATTGGGCGATTTAGGTGGTTGTTTGAGCATCTGGGTGAATTTTTCAGACAGTACTTTTTTGCCATGGACAGAGAGGAACTTCCGTTTAATCGCGCCCAAAGAACTTGGGTCTATAAAGCCGCTAAAGGGCAAAATAACACGGTTGCATTTGGTTCAACTCGTAACCTTGACAGGCGTGGTGCGATGATTTTCATGAATTGTGCTTTTCCTGTTATGGAAAAAGATACTGTCAAGGCAGATAATTTAATTATTGGACCTTATGCTAAACAGCCTTATGCCACACCAAGTTTTTTTAACATTTCTGCCATGAGTTTTGGTGCATTGTCTATGCCTGCCGTACAATCCTTGTCACATGGAGCCAAAAAAGCAGGTATTTGGATGAACACAGGTGAAGGTGGTATTTCACCTTATCATCTTGAAGGAGGCTGTGATATTGTTTACCAATTTGGCACAGCAAAATATGGTGCTCGCAATAAAGACGGTGGCTTTGATTTTGATAAACTCAAAGAAGTGGGACAAATCCCTCAAGTAAAAATGATTGAATTAAAACTGGCTCAAGGCGCAAAACCTGGTAAAGGTGGCATTTTACCTGCGCAAAAAGTCACCGAAGAAATTGCTAATATTCGTGGAATCCCAGCAGGGCAAGCTTCGGTCAGTCCTAATCGCCACCCTGAAATTAATAGTGCTCATGAATTATTAGACATGGTAAACAAAATCCGTGATGCTAGTGGTTTGCCAGTTGGGTTTAAAATGGTCATGGGTAATGATGAATGGTTGCATCAGTTATTTACTGAAATCCATAAACGAGGTGCTGAGTTCGCTCCTGACTTTATTACCCTTGACTCCGGCGATGGTGGCACAGGTGCAGCACCACAGTCGTTAATGGATGATGTTGGCATGGTGATTAAGGAATCCTTACCGATGCTGGTTGATTTACGTGATGAATACGGCTTAAAAGACCGCATACGCATCATGACTTCAGGAAAAATGATAACACCCGCAGAAGTCGCTTGGGCGTTATGTGCGGGAGCAGATTTTATCAATAATGCGCGTGGATTTTTATTTTCACTCGGTTGTATTCAAGCCTTAAAGTGCAATAAAAATACGTGTCCAACGGGAATTACCACACATGATCCTGACTTACATAAAGGTTTGGTGGTTGAAAACAAAACCAAACGTGTTGCAAATTTTGCTAAGCACATGATTAAAGAAGTCGGTATAATCGCACATGCCTGTGGTGTCAAAGAACCCAGAGGACTAAAAAGATCGCATGTACGCATGGTCTTTTCAAACAGTTTATCAAAACCATTAAATATATTATTCCCAGACAAAAAATCCAAATATGACTAATTTATTACTTTGTAGTGGAGCACCTATGTGTGCTCCTTTGTTAATAGATAGTGAAGATTTCTGCCTACGCATGAATGACGCAGATGCTAATGATTAAAATAGGAGTTAGTGCCTGTCTTTTGGGTCAAAAAGTGCGCTACGACGGCAAAGATAAGTTTGCCGATTTAGAAAAGTATTTTGACCCAAAAGTTTATCAACTCATTCCTATCTGCCCAGAGGTAGAAATGGGCATGAGCATTCCACGTCCATCGATTCAAATGCGCGTGATTAATAACGACACTCGATTAGTGCAAGTTAATGACCATAAATTAGACTTTACAGAGCAACTCAATAATTGGTTTGAAGAAAACAAACATCGCTTCGAAAAATTACACGGCTTTATTCTCAAAAGCAAGTCACCGAGCTGTGGTAAGCAAACGACCCCTCACTTTAATGAGGATGACTCATGTACTCGAAAGGATGGGTTGTTTGTACACCAACTCAACTCAAACAAACCATTAATTCCAATTATTAATGAACTCCAAATCCAACAAAAAGAGTTATTTTTAAAATTTATTCAACAAATTACAAAAACAACTTGATTGAATAAATTTTTATTGTTACTTTATGAGCACAATGAAAAAACAAGCCTCAACTATGAACCAAAACATTGCCTTATCTTTTGCGCAATTATCTGCACTTGGCTTACTTTTATCACTTCTTCTCTTACGACTTATCTAGCGGTCAATCTATAGGACTGCACCACACCTGAAAAGGTTTTTTTAGGATATTTTTATACTTTTAAGTCACCATTAACATTATTAATAAGAGAGTCACACAATGATTAGTCAACAAGTTTATATATTTGATACCACTTTACGCGATGGGCAACAATGCCCAGGTGCTGGCATGAGTTTCGATAAAAATCTTGAGTATGCACGTTTAGCCGCCGGGGTTAATATCGACATTTTGGAAGCGGGATTTCCTGCCGCAAGTAGCGAAGATTATAAAATCGTCGAAAGTATCGCGCAAATGTATGCCCAAATGGAATCTTCTCCCAAGGTGGCTGCATTGTGTCAAATGCGGGAAGAACAAATCATTACTACCATCGAATCATTGAAAAGTTTGATACCGAGTAAAAGAGCACGTATGCATGTGTACTTGCCCGTTGACCCTGAGTTAATGCGAGCATCATTGGGCAGTTATGCTAATAACCATGAGCAAATTCATAAGGATTTACACAAATATATCACCATGGCAATTGATGCGGGTTGTGAGGTGGAATTTTCACCCGAAGGCTATTCACGCATGGGTGATACCTTTGATTTTGTTACGGACGTGATTGATACCGCGATAAAAGCAGGAGCAACTATTATTAATTGCCCTGATACCATCGGTGGAGCCTGTTATTTGCAGGGCGAAGATTTCTTTGTTAATAAAATGAAACTCCATGCAGACATAATGGCTAAACGTTATCCCGATAAAGACATTATTTGGTCGGCTCATTGCCACAACGATTATGGTTTGGCATTAACCAACACCATGGCCTCAATTTTTGATGGACCAGTGACCCAAATCGAAGGGTGTTTTAACGGCATTGGTGAGAGAGCTGGCAATGTCTCTTTAGAGCAATGCATTATGTATTTAAAAGCCTTTGGCTATGACAACTGTGAAAACAAAAACTTTCACACCAATACCAGAACATCTCATATTAAGGATATTTCAGATTTTGTCGCTACGCACATGTTGCCACGACAAGCGCATTGGCCAATTAGTGGTGAAAATGCTGCTAGACATACATCTGGTGGTCACACCAATGCTATATTGAAGAACCCACAAGCCTACCAACCCTTTGACCCAAAAGAAGTGGGCAAGGAAATCAGTTTTGTCTTTGGGCCTTTAAGCGGTAGTAATCACGCTCAGTCTATTATTAAGGAACACGGTTATACTTGCCAGAACAATGAGAAAATTGAAGTCACGCAGTTTATTAAAGACTATTTTTCCAATCGCCGCAAGGGTTTAACCGATGCCGAATTTATGCAAGCCTATTTTGCTTACCGTTCGCCTATCAAAATTAACACGTATAAATACCGCAAACGGGCTGAAATTACCGAAATATGTATTGATGGTATTTTTAATGGCAAAGAAAAAACCATTAATGCCAAAAGTAAAATCGGCGGCACAGCATTAACCGCTCTTCATCATGCACTAGAAAACTATTTGTCACCGATAAGCATTGAGTCCTTCCGTTCGCAATCCAAAGATAAAGGTGAAGAAGCATTAAGTATTTCATCCATTAGCATTTCACACAACAACGAACTTTACACAGGCATTGGTGAAGACATTGATATTGAAGTTTCAGCTCTTAAAGCCTTGGTTAATGCTGTTAATCGAGCTATTGTGCATTTAAATTTTGCCATCATTGCTAATACAAACACTGCCACTCCTGCGAAAGCAGGAACCTCATCAAGAACCTGAGAAATAAAAAGAAGATTCCTGCCTACGCAGGAAAGACGAGAAAAATTATGAGTCATTACACAGCAACCATAAAGTGGCAACGTCAAGAGAGTGAAATATTCAATGACAACAAATACTCACGCGGACACACATGGGAATTTGATGGTGGAGAAATCATACAAGCTTCATCCTCACCCCATGTGGTACCACTGCCCTATTCTGTAGAGGGCAATGTTGATCCAGAAGAAGCCTTTATTGCCTCTTTATCCAGTTGTCATATGTTGTTTTTTTTATCTATCGCTGCTAAAAGGCGTTACACAATAGAAAGTTATAGTGATGCTGCCACAGGTATAATGCAATTAGACAATGATAAAAAAATGTCCATGACCGATGTAACATTAAATCCACAGATTGTTTTTTCAGGCGATAAAAAACCCACAAAAGAACAAATCGACAAAATACACCACCAAGCGCATGAACAATGCTTTATTGCGAACTCGGTTAAAACTAAAATACATTTCAAATGAAAACTAGCATCCGTAAGATGGGCCCCGCCCATCATAAACAATACGACAAACTCAATGATGGGCGGGGCCCATCTTACACATAGATACTATGAATATTATAGACAAAATATGGCAAAGCCATATCGTAGAACAAAAACAAGGGCACCCTGCCATTTTAGCTATTGATTTTTGCCTTGTACATGAGGTCACTTCTGCTCAAGCTTTTGATACTTTACGGGTGAGGAATTTACCTGTTTTTGATACCAAATCATTACTGGCTACCGTTGATCACAGTATTCCGACACGTAAAAATCGTCATGAAATTTTTGATGAAATGGCAAAAGCGCAGGTGCAAAAACTGCGAGATAATACCAAAGAATTTGACGTGCCTTTTTATGATATGGATTCTGATCATCAGGGCATTGTCCACGTAGTTGGTCCAGAACTTGGGATTACCCAGCCAGGCATGACCATTGTTTGCGGGGATTCTCACACTGCCACACATGGTGCTTTTGGTGCGATTGCCTTTGGTATTGGCACTTCAACTGTTGGGCATGTATTTGCCAGTGGTTGTTTATTGATGAATAAACCAAAGACAATGAAAGTCGAGTTTACAGGTCAATTTAAAGCGGGTGTATCAGCAAAAGATGCCATTATGAAACTAATTGCAAACATTGGCATTGGCGGTGCGAATGGACATATTATTGAATATACAGGTTCTGCTATTGAGTCCATGAGCATGGAAGCACGCATGACCTTGTGTAATATGAGCATAGAATGTGGCGCGGTTGCTGGTTTGATTGCTCCTGATGAAATTACTTATGATTACTTGAAAGATAAAAAGTACGCACCAACCGACAAATGGGACGATGCTGTAGCGTATTGGCAAAGTTTAAAAAGTGATGAAGATTGCTCTTATGACAAATCTATCACCATTGATGTCAGTAATTTACAACCCATGGTTTCTTGGGGGACTAACCCACAACAAGCCATTGAAATCGACCAAAACATACCGAGCGCAAACGACGACATGGCAACAAATGCACTTGATTATGTCAAACTTTCCATCAATCAACCGATTAAAGACATAAAGCTGGATTGGGCTTTTGTGGGTTCATGCACCAATGGTCGTATTGAAGACATGCGTGTCACAGCAGCTATCTTAAAGGATAAGAAAATTGCTGAGCATATTACATTTTATGTCGTACCAGGTTCGGAACAAGTGATGGCTCAAGCCGAGAAAGAAGGCTTAATTGATATCATTAATGCCTCAGGAGCAGAATTTAGAATGCCAGGATGTTCCATGTGTTTGGGCATGAATGATGATAAAGTTCCTGCGGGATCTCGTTGTATATCATCCACCAATCGTAATTTTGTTGGTCGACAAGGCACAGGTAGTATTACCCATTTAGCCTCACCAGCCACAGTGGCAGCCAGTGCGATTGCTGGCAAGATTGTTTCACCGACTAATTATTTTAATACAAATGGAGAAGTTGCATGAAAGCGATTACACATATAAAAGGTATTGCGATTCCCATGAACATCACCGATATAGATACCGATATTATTATTCCTGCTCAATACCTCACCAGCACTTCGCAAACAGGTTATGGCGAACACGCCTTTGCGCGTCTACGAGCAGATAAAGATTTTGTGCTTAATCAAGAAAAATACAAAGGTGCGCCAATATTATTAACTGGCTCTAATTTGGGCTGTGGTTCATCACGTGAACACGCGGTTTGGGCAATCAAAGAATTAGGGATAGATGCCATAATCGCACCAAGTTTTGCTGATATTTTCGCTAATAATGCCAAGAAAAACGGCTTACTTTTAATTGAACAGCCACAAGATGTACTCGATAAATTAATGCATAAAGCAACTGATTCGAACTTGGAACTTACTATTGATATAGAAAGGCAAACGATTAAATTTGATGATTTAATCCTAGAATTTACTTTAAATGATTTCTTTAAACACTGCTTAATCAATGGCTTGGACGAATTAGACTACCTACTCTCACACGCAAATAATATTGATTTATTTAAGTCTAGACAAAAACAAAACACGTTATTTATAGAGACCTTTACATAACTTAGGGTTCAGAAAAAAGAATGAAATAGATAAATAAAATGGGGCAAACCCTTAATAAGGAGAGAGAGAATTAAATTATTAAGGGAATGCAGTGGGATTTTATTTAAACAATAATCAATTTACTAATTATTACGTACATTATATTTAATTATTCAAATAAAACCAGTGCCATAAGTCATGCGAACTAAAACAATGACTATTTTAAGACTATTTTTAACAATACTTGATAGTTTTTAGATATACCCTAGAATAGTTGAAAAAAATATTAAATGAAACTATGAAAAAAATTGCAGTACTGTCAGGTGATGGAATTGGCCCAGAGGTTATGTCGCAAGCATTACGTGTTCTTGACGCTCTAGATCTCGGTTTTAAAGTTGAACATGGTTTGATTGGTGGTGCGGCTTATGACAAATACAAGTCTCACTTTCCCGATGAAACGCGCGAATTGTGCCTTACCTCAGATGCTGTACTATTTGGCTCTGTTGGTGGTCCAATTGTCGATTCTCAGCTACCTAAATGGCATCGATGTGAAGCCAATTCTATTTTGGCATTAAGAAAAGCACTTAAATTAAATGTTAATCTTCGACCTGCTACATTATTTAAATCCTTGATTTCAATATCACCTCTTAAACCTGAGTTAATTGAACAAGGTGTTGATATTATGATTATTAGGGAGTTACTTGGAGATATTTATTTTGGTGAACATAAACAATTTATTGAAAATGGACTTCGTGTTGCAACAGATGTTGCACGCTATGATGAAGATCAAATTAAAATTGCCATCCACCAAGGTTTTAAAACTGCTATGGCACGGAATAACAAGCTCGTTTCCGTTGATAAAGCCAATGTCCTCGACACCTCTAAGTTATGGCGCACAATTGCTAATGAAATAGCTCCAGAGTACCCAGAGGTGACTTTAGAACATATGTTGGTTGATAACTGTGCCATGCAAATTATTCTTAATCCTGCTCAGTTTGACACTATTGTCACCGCTAACCTTTTCGGGGATATAATTTCAGATGCTGCCAGTGCTTTACCTGGTTCTTTAGGTCTGATGCCTTCGGCTAGTTTTTCTGCTGAAGGGTTTGGCTTGTATGAGCCCTCAGGTGGCTCTGCCCCTGATATTGCCAACAAGGACATTGCCAATCCTACGGCACAAATATTAAGTCTTGCACTTATGCTCCGTTATTCTTTTAAGCTTGAAAAACAAGCTCAACAAATTGAGAAAGCAATAATAAAAACATTAGAACAAGGCATGAGAACCCGTGATATTCACCAACATAATGACACGTTGGTTAGTACTCAAAAATTTACTACTGCTATTATAAACAATCTTTAATCCGTTTAACGGCAATATTTAAATTATCCATTGAAGTTGCAAAAGACAACCGCACATGTCCTGGAGCTCCAAAAGGAGTGCCGGGAACAACTGCCACTTTAGCATTTTCTAATAGCCAAGTTGAAAGTTCAACATCTGTACTAACACCATCAATTCTTGAAATCACTTTCTCAACATTAGGAAAAGCATAAAAAGCCCCCTCTCCTTCAAGACATGAAAAACCAGGCAAGTCATTTAAGGCTTTAACCAACCAATCATGGCGCTCTTTGAAGGCTTTTTTCATGGGAACTAAACAATCTTGTGGCCCATTAAGTGCAGCAACAGAAGCCGCTTGAGAAATAGAACAGGGGTTGGATGTCGCTTGTGATTGAATCTTACGCATCGCCGCAATCACAGCAACAGGACCAGCAGCATAACCAATACGCCAACCCGTCATAGCATAAGCCTTTGAAACACCGTTAATAAAGACCATTCTATCCATTAGTTTAGGAAACAATACACCTAAATTAGTAATTTCTTCATCACCCCAATAAATATGTTCATATATATCATCGGTGGCAATCATCACTTGCGGGTATTTTAACAACACTTCACCCAATGCTTGCAGTTCTGCTTTACGGTAGGCTTTACCTGTTGGATTACTTGGTGTGTTTAAAATAATTAAACGCGATTTATCCGATATAGCATTTTCTAATTGTTCAGGTGTGATTTTAAAATCCTGTTCTTGAGTTGTTGTAACAATCACAGATTTACCTCCAGCAAGCAATGCCATATCAGGATAAGAAACCCAATAAGGAGCTGGAATAATCACTTCATCCCCTGGGTTTAGAACCGCAGCGAGCAAATTTGAAATACTGTGTTTAGCACCACATGACACCAAAATTTGGTTAGCGACAAAATCCAATCCATTTTCACACTTAAACTTATCTATAACAGCTTGTTTTAGTTCCGCAGTACCGTCAACAGCGGTGTATTTTGTCTGTCCGTTATTGATTGCTTCAATAGCCGCTGCCTTAATGTGATCTGGCGTATCAAAATCAGGTTCCCCTGCTCCCAAACCAATCACATCTTTACCTGCTGCACGTAACTCTGCAGCCTTCATGCTCACCGCAATAGTTGCCGATGGCTTTACTTTTTTTATCAACTCAGAAACAAAATCAGTCATATTAATACACCTAAAATAATTTAGCTCTATATTAACGTAAAGCTTACATTAGACAAGAGTAATATAGTAACTTTTGGGAAAAAACCTTACAAACCAACAAAGCTACAGCAAACTGTAATTAGTGCCAAGACATTGATAATTCATCTTTCACTTTGATTATTCTGGGTACGGCACCCAAGAAAGAATAAAAACCCAGCAACAAACCACGAATGATACAACGCCTTGTTTTTAAAATAATTTTTGAAAACTTCAGGTTATTATTAACCCTACGAGATAATACTGCGGGAGTGATAGCTGGTAATTTTTAATTAAAAACAATTTACTCTTCCTCACCCCATATTTTATAAATAGGGATTTCGCGTTTTCGATATAGCCACGCAAGAAAAATACCGACTAACATGCCAAAAAGGTGTGATTCCCATGAGATGTATTCTTTATTTGGGATTACGCCAAAAATAAGAGAACCATAAAGAAAAACGATGGCAATTGATATGCCAATAGATTGCATGTCTTTGCGGATAAAACCACTAACGAAAATAAAGGTTAATATGGCATAAAGGATGCCACTAGCGCCAATATGATTAGCACTTCGTGCAAGTAACCAGACAAGAACTCCCGTAAAAATTATTGAATAAATAAGGACCTTTTTAGCAATTTTGGGGTAATTACCAAACAAGGCTGTTATTGCCAATAGTAATGGTAATGTATTACTCATTAAATGCGATAGACTTCCGTGTAAAAATACAGTGGTAATTATCCCGAATAAACTATTTAAATGACGAGGATGAATACCAAAATTGTTTAATGAGATAAAGGGTAAAAATAAATCAACAAAAAAGACTGCCCACATTAGTACAATAAAATAAAGCCCTATCTTGAAGGCTTTTGGCCACAGTTTTTTGCGCGACAACGCATAATCTTCATCTAACTGCTGTATTCTCATAGACTGCCCCAAAATCTATTAATAACGTCGTCTTCTGGTGTTTTCTTCCATTATTTCTCGGCTTCTTTCATCTTTTGTTATCAAATTTTCATAAGTACTTATTTTTGCTTCTATCCTAGCTCTCTGATAATAATCCAACTCTTGTTTTAAGATGTTTTTTAACACCCTTACAGCACGGTAATTATTATGTAACTTATGCTCTTTACTTGCTAGTGCTTCGTTTGCTTCAATACTTTTACCAAGATTTTGATTTGCAATAGCAAGCAATCCATAATAGTTGGGTTTTTCTGGGAAAATTTGGACTAATTTTCGTGCCAAACTTCTGGCTTTATTTCGGTCTTCAAAATCTCGACTTGTTGATAGCATTTGAATATAGGGTTCGATAACAATTGGACTTTCAGGGTAGGATTTATACAATTTTTCAAACAGCTGTTTTCCTTTTGACCTGTTAATCTCTGCGGTTATATTAGCCTGCAACAAATTAATGACTAATTGCGTTTGGTTAGTTCTTTTAATTGTTTTAACTATTTTTAATGCCTTTTTATTCTCATGTGAATAATGCAGAGACAAGGCATAACCATATTTTTGTGACGGACTAATCTCTGACCCTTTCTTTTCGGCAAATAATTTTCTATAATAACTGACGTTATCAATTTCTATATTTTTTGTTAATACACGCAGTCGTTCTTTGACAAAATCATACAATTCAGATTCTTTAAACTCTTTACCCTTACTTGCATGTGCCCTATTTTTTGCTTCGGTCACACGATTGATTGATAACGGGTGCGTTCGTAAATACTCTGGTAATTGATAACGTTCATCACTGGGCTTCTCTCGCATCAATTTTTCAAAAAAACTGGCCATTCCTAAAGGGTTGTAATGGGCTTTTTCTAAGTTATTGATACCCACTCTATCCGCTTCATATTCATGTGCTCTGGTAAAGTTAATCATGGATTGTTGGTTTAAAGCAGAAGCAGCAACAGCTATTGCAATGGGAGCATCTCGTGAATCACTATAACTTGCGGCAGCTGCGGCTCCTAACATTCCAAGAATCATAGGAATTGTGTTTTTCTTAACACCGGCATAAAAGCGAGACATATGCCGCTGTGTGGCATGAGCAATTTCATGTGCCATGACACTGGCAAGTTCACTTTCCGAGTCTGTTCGTAAAAACAAGCCACTATACATAATTATTAATCCACCTGGATAGGCAGATGCATTAACAATATTTTCATTCACTACAAAAAAATCAAACGGGGCTTTGGGGTTTTCTGAATAGACAGCCAGTCCAAATCCAAGTTTTTCAATGTAATCTGCCACAATTGGATCAAGCATAACTAAATCGTATTCATAAATTTGTTGAATAATAGAATCACGTATCTCTTTTTCTTTAACAGGTGATAAAACAGAATCAGATGGCGTGCCTAAATCAGGGAGGTTGATGTCATTGGCACGACAACCCAAACTTGCAATTTGCAAAGTAATGACTAGTACACTTATTGTGATTTTTTTCAACATTATTAAATTTTTGGTTACTTTTTTATCTATTCTATCTATCTGACAGGTAATATTGTGTTAAATTGCAAAAATATTATGAAATATTCAATTTTTATCAACCCAATGAGTCAAGACTCCTCAGCCAGTGAGCAAGCTTTTAAATTTATGCAAGCCATTAGAGAAGAAGAGTATGATCACATAAGCTTATTCTTCTATGGTTATGCGGTCGAATGTGCTTTTTTCAAGGATAGCCTATGGAAAACTCTTGTCCATAGAGATATTTCACTTGTGGCTTGTTCGACAATTGCCCAAGATTTTCAAAAGAATAACAAGATTGTTCATAAGAACTTCACGATTGCAGGCCTTGGACAATGGATGGAGTCCACCCTTGATTCCGATAAAAGAATAGAATTTATATGAAAGCACTGGCATTGGTAACTCACAATAAGGATAAACAAATAAAGTGGTTGTTTGATCGAATATTGGCGATGATTGTTTATGATGTTGAAATTTATGTTGTTTTTGTAAATGATGGTTGCCATCAACTGGTTGAAAACAAAATATGGAAAGCCTTGCCGGTGTATGGTGTTGATGAACTATTTGATTATAATGCAACTATAAAAAGAGAAAACAGTCTGATAACAAGCAAGAGCCTCTCAACCCAAGAACTCAAAAACATGATTGCCCAAGCAGATATTATTTTATGAAAATCAAAACCCTTCATATATGTAACCTAGATGAACTACCCAATTTAGACTTCTATTGGGCAATGATTTCTCCTCATGATCAAGTTATCTTTTACGCTCAATCAATTAATAAAAACCAATACAAAGAACTTGATAGGCAACTGCCTTTAATCAAGAAGCATTACCAAAACAAGCAGGGGAATAATGCTTTTACCAACCTAACAATGCAAAAGTGGCTACAGCTTGTTAAAAGCGCTAACAAGACAATGACATGGAAATAGATAAAATAAAATTAGATGATAACGGGCACTTTCAAGATTTCTTGTTATGGGATAAAAATTTAGGCAAACAACTTGCTCAAAAAGATGGATTGGATTTATCCGCACAACATTGGCAAATTATTGAACTCGTTAGAAAGATTTATCTTGAAACAGAAACCACTCCACCCATGCGCTTATTGATAAAAGCCATTAAAACAAACATCAATGAAGAGATAGCTAATTCTAGGTACCTTTATCGTTTATTCCCTGATGGCCCCGTACGTTTGTCCAGTAAATATGCAGGCTTACCAAAACCTCAGCATTGTATGTGATTTAAACTAAGCTTTTAATTTCTCCATAAGGTAAGGCCTTACCAACCAAAAACCCTTGAAAATATTCACAACCTAACTTCTTTAACAGTTCAAACTGTTCTAGTGTTTCAACACCTTCTGCAACCACATCTAAATCGAGCTTGAGTGCCATATTGACAATTGTTTCAATAAGGATTTCTGATGAACTTTCATAATTTAGGTTTTTAATAAAAGATTTATCTATTTTCAACATGTCTATAGGCATTTTTGACAAATACTTGAGTGATGAATAACCTGAACCAAAATCATCAATTGCCAGTTGCACCCCTAGTTTTTTCAACTTATAAAGCTTATTCAAAGCATCTTCAAAGTCATCTATGGCAATTGATTCTGTTAATTCCAAGGTGATAAAACGTGTATCAATGTCGTATTTATTTTTATATTTTTCAATTAATTCAACAATTTTTGTATGGCGAAATTGAAATAAACTCACGTTAATGGAAATTGGAAGGACAGGTTGTTGTTGTTTTAGACGTCGGCCTATGCAACTAAATACGTTATCAAAAATCCAGTCATTCAATTCAATTATAATGCCAGATTCTTCGGCAATCCCTATAAATGAATTTGGCAACACCAAACCGTCTTCCGGGTGATTCCAACGAATTAAAGCCTCTAGTCGACAAACCTGTTTTTTTGTATTAAAAATAGGTTGATAATACATTTCAAATTCATTTTTTACTAATGCCTGTTTTAAAAACTCCTCTGTTCTCAAGAGAATATTTGCCTTTTCTTGCATGGGTTTTTGGAAAAAACTTATTTCGCCCCCACCCCTTGATTTTGATGCATACATCGCAATGTCTGCTTGTTGTATTATTTCATCAGGATCGTTTGAGATATCAGGGAAAATGCTAATACCTATACTGAATGATGTATGGAAATTATACCCTTCGATAACAAAATTTTTTTGCATCCCTTTTATTATTTTAGTTGCTATCGTGGTTGCATTTTCCTTAAAATCTGCTAAATTAATTTCTTTATTTTGTAACAATATAACAAACTCATCGCCACCAAAACGTGAACAAATATCTCCATCTCTAAGAATGCTTGTTAGTCTAATTGCAATTTTTTTTAATAATTCATCACCAAAATAATGCCCCATTGAATCATTTAGCACTTTAAATCTATCCAAATCTAAATACAAAATTGCACCATATGAGCGAGTTCTCTTAGCTTCAAGTGTTGCTTCTTGTAGTGACAACATAAAACTTTGTCTGTTTGGCAAGCTTGTCATACTATCGAAATAGGCTAATTGCTTTATCTTGTGTTTATTTTCTTCATCTTTTGTTATGTCAATCTTTATCCCTATTAGCTCAATTGAATCTTCTTTTCTATTATAATTAGGTGTTACAAAATCTTTAAGCCAGATTAATTTACCGTCTTTACGGTGCGCTCTGTATTTAAATTCAAATCGTTTTAATGATTTAGCTCCTTCAATAAACGTATTTTTTACTTTCTCTGTATCTCTTGGATCAATGATTTTACTACTTACATAGTCCATTTCCATTAACTCTTCACGGCTATAGCCCATAATTTTTTCAGCTTCTTCACTTAAAAAATCTAGCGTTTTATTCCCTAATGTATGCTTCCAAAACATGACTGGTTGTATTTCAACCATTTGCTTGTACTTTTCTTCACTACTTTTTAAGCTTTCATTCAGAGACTCTATTTTTTTAGTTCTATGTTGTACTCGTTTATTAATTAAAATAGAGTTCCCTGCAATGACTAACAAGCCTGACTCTAAAAAAGAAATAAACAAAATCCCCAAGGATAACAACCACCAAAGTAGCCATGATGAATGCTTAGTATAAAAACTAGATTTTGCAGATATTTCAAATAACCAAGTATGGTTAAAGAAAGAGAAAGCCGACTTAGTTTGTGCTGACAAATTGTTTTTTGATTTATTTGGTGTTTCAAATATTTTAATCAGTCCATTCTCATATTTAGAAAATATTTCAACATCCAAATCTTCTAAATTAAATTCTCCTATGACACTGGGGGAATGGGTAGCAAAATAATTATCAAGTAATTTAATAGCTTCCGTATTTTCAAGTTTATGTAAACCTTTCATAGCCTCTGAAAAATCTGCTAACATATTATTTGAAAAAACATCTCTTGCCGCTTCCAACTTATCGTAAAGACGCTCTCCTTCAATTTTTTTTATATTAAGAGCCACAATTATTAACAGTACAAATGATATCAAAACAGGTATAAAGGTTTTAAAAAATCTATCCCACCAAATTATTTTAGGCTTTTTAAACAGTACAAACATAAAGGGTAAAATAATATATATGCCGATATTATCCCCTAACCACCAGGCACCATAGTTAATTAAGAAAAACTCTGAATCAAGAAGACCACTAGTAGTTAATACATAGGTTGAAAACAATGCTGTAAATGTAACAGGTATCATTGCTGAAAAAACAAACAACTTAATTATTGACTGAAATGTCAGTAAAGTATTAGCCTTACCTACATATTTCCCTACCAAAAAGGCACCCAATGTACTCCGAATTATAGTAGAAATTAGTAATGCTAAATAAGCAAGCAGTAAATTGTTTTCATCTTGTATATTTTCGAACTGATAAAACTGAAAATTTATCAAAAACTCTCCTACAAGTAATGCAGGAATATAACGATAGCCAAACAATAGAATCACTCCAACTCCAATTCCTGCAGGTGGCCAAACGGGTGCTGCATAGGTAGGGGGCAAGAGTAGAGGGTTAACTAAAATGCCAAAACCATAATAAACCAAGGCAATAATTATACTGAAGCCTAAATATTTAATTGTATTGTTAATTGTCAAAATTGATTTTGTTCCATTCATTGATTTCAGGATTGAGTTACAACTCTTTTTTTTGAATATTTTACCATAATTGCATCAATATTTTTAATATTTATTCCAAGAATAAAATCTTCAGGCACTTGATATAAATAAGTTTTAGTCTCTGAATTAATGTAGCTTCTATAACTGTTCAGTGTGGGGGCAGGTAAAACAGCCTGATTCCACTCCCAACTAGTGCCATTTGCAAAAACATAATGTTGATTCCCTTTATTGTCGTAATTCCCAAATCCCGATATAGAAACACGAAATAGAGTGCAATCACTTGGTACGTATAGCGAATAAAAAAAATACATTGCCACCTTATTGGTGGTTAGTCATTTTTTGGATTTGCTAGGCGTGCTAAGGGCTTGTGTTCTAACCGTGTTTTCTATATCGGGATTTGGGTAATTAATAAAAGCACCCCCTAGTCCAATAGTTTCTGGCAATAGATTCATCTCTGTCACTCCATTTTCGGTTATCAATCCTATATTTCGTTGTTTTGCTTGTTCGACAAAAAGAGCTTTGGGTGGTTTAATATTATGACTAAATTTCTTAGGTACTTGGTAAGCCTTTTCAATAATGTCATCTTTTTTCTTCTCTTGACTCAAATAATACACCAGCCCAACAGTTATCAGAATCATAGCCGCTATTACTTTCAAAGTTCTTTTGAAAAAATCTGCAATCACTGCGTCATTTGCTATTGGATGATTCTCTAAATTATTATTGGTCATGCTTATTCTTCATTGACATTATTTTCTTTTATAAAATTTAACAGACCTTAGAGGTTGTCACATTACTCTAGGACAGTGGAAAAATGAACAAAGCACCACTGAGTTTTCATCACTAGGACTTCATTGTATTTATCCATTAATTGTTAAAACGATACTTTTTATTCTTCATAATAAAACTTTTTTACTCATTGAAACAGAGTTAATCTATGAATTGTGACAAATTAATGATTTTTTGAGAAGTAGGAAGATAGCATATTCCTCTGTTTGAAATTGAGGTATAAGAAAATCTGTTTGAACCTTTACTACATAACATTTCATTATTTATAACATTTTTATAAATGCACTTTTGTTAAAGACTCTAAAAAGACTTTTCATACTATCTTCTCAACTGACACAGTCTTTAAAGCTTGTAAACCACTCGAATTGTTTTACTTAATTTAGAATTTATTCCAAATTTTGAAGGAGGCTCATATTTCCATTGTTTGACAGCTTTTAATGCACTTTTATCGAAAATTCGTGCGTTTCTTTTAGATCTCAATACCTTAGCATCAACTACCTTACCAGTTGAATCAACGGTAATTTCGACATCTACCCATCCTTCGATTTTTTTCCTAGATGCTTTTGATGGATAGATTGGAGCAACACTTTTTGTTTTTTTCCACTTGTATGCTGAGTTAGAGAACTGAATATTTTTCGGCTTTTGTTGTGTGACCTCTGTTGGCTTTTTTTCTTGTTGAATTTTATCCTGTTCAGCTAATTTTTGAGAGGTAATTTTTTCTTGAATTTGTTTTTGTTCTTTTAGCTCTTTCTCGACCAGATATTGTGCCGTAATTTTTTCTTGTTCCACTTGATTTTTTTGAGCTAACTTTTCAGCTTCTAGTTTTTCAGCTTCTAGTTTTTTTATTTTTGCCTGTTGAGCGGCATTTTTCTTGCGCTCATTATCTAATTGTTTTTGAATCTCAATCTTATTAGTCATTTTGGGGGAGGTGGACTTTTGAGTAGTACCCTCGGCAGAAGAAGTATCTTCGGTAGAAGATAATTCATCTCGATCAAAACCAAGGGAATTTCTATCCAAACCAAAGTCATCCTCATCATCGTCATCCTCAATTTGCATCTTCATATCAGGTGCGTCATCACGTTCAGGCATAGAGTCTGTCCATGAGGGTTTTTTCTTTGGTTCTTGCGCATGCACACTCAATTGGAATGCTAACAATACACAAATTATTGTTTTAATTTTCATTATTTAAGTAATTATTTGGGGATTTATAGCTAAATTTAGAATAATTTATAATTTTAATTCACTTAACAGTAATCTATTAGTGGTATTTTATTCTGCTCTAGTCCTTTTATGTCACTTGATTTTACTATTAGAATAAAATAATTCAACCTATTATTTAACAATTTTTTACAATGCAAACAATATTTGTTCTTAATGGAGCTTTATCAACGCGTTAAATGCATAAAAACCTTGGGAAGTTGCTCTGGTAATTTATCCAAATGGTCAATAATTGTATAATGGTTACTAAATATATCAGCCACATAGCTATCTGCATTTTTATCAAGTGTAATACAATAGCTAAATATTCCTTGAGACTTGAGTTCCTCTACACATTTTTTAGTGTCTTTGATTAAGGTTTTTGGGTCTTTTGCATCAATATCTGCAGGCTCTCCATCAGTTAATACCAATAACAATTTCTTTTCAGCTTGCTGGGTACTCAGATAATGAGCTGCATGTCGCATGGCAGAGCTCATTCGTGTTGAATACGAAGCTTGCATTGCAGCAATTCTGGCTTTTACTGTTTGCCCATAATTTTCACTAAAACCCTTAATATGCTGATAACGTACTTCACTTCGTGTGTCAGAATTAAACCCTGCAATAGCAAATTTATCTCCTAATTTATCTATTGTCCATGCAGTTATTGCTAGGGCTTCTTGAGACAGTTCCAATAAAGTCTGTCCAGTCTCAGCATTAATTTGATTCAACGATTCAGATAAATCAACCAATAGCATCACCGCAATACTACGAGAATCCGTGGTATTACTAAAATTAATACGCAAATCAGGCTCTTGCCCATTCTTTAAATCAATAAGTGAACGCAAAGCAATATCTAAATCTAACTCAGAGCCTTCTTCTTGAAAGCGTATGCGTTTTTTATTTTGCGGCTTTAGTATTTCAATCATTTTTTTTAACCGTTTTGCTAACTCCTCATGCTTTTGCATAAGCCTATCAATTTTATTAGCATCACCTGATGGATGCAGTCGCTCATAAACAGTTGTCCAATCGGGGCGGTAACTTTGGGAAATATAATCCCATTCATCGTAGTAACGTGGTGGCAAACTATCTGCCGTATCTACAATACGTTCTTCATTTTGGTATTCATTGGGGACAATCTCATCGGCTTCATCGTATTCTTCGTAATGAAACCAAAAATAGCGGTTGTCATCACGGTAAGACACTTCTGTGTTATCAAAATAAATCTCAGGCAAACTATCACTATCTTGGCGTGATTGGATAAAATATTTTGTACCTAATTTTGACATCTCTAAGGTAGAAGATTCTTTCTCACCTTTTATCAACACATTAAATTCGTCTCGAAATTGACTTATTAATTGATCCTCAGGATCAAAGCGTGCATCTATCAGTGCACGAGACAATCGAACTGCACGGTAACGAATAGTAGAGACATTCAAACCATCACAAGCTCCTTTTTCTGGATAAGAATGGAGTGCCAAGAAATATTTTTTCAATCCAGGATACAATCGCATGGCGAGTCTATCCACTCGCGCATCTTCAAATGCTGATATAATTAATTGCATTTGCGGTGCATAATTATCTGCCATCAATTTGTTGGACCACTTTTTGTGAGACATCAAATGAGCCAATAGGGTACGGTAGCGATTAATGCCGCTAATACCATTTAACTCTTCATAAACATCAGGGACAGCGATTAAATCCTCTTCTAAATAAGGTAATGGCACTCGTATTTGGTCAAAGCTAGTTGAAAATGCCGTCATGGGGTAGTCACAATTCCAAAGACATTCTTTTGCCATATTAAGTTTATATTCTATATTTTTAAAACTTGTGCCTTCACGCTCACGATTAATGATGCTTTTTGCGTCGTGAGATTTTAGGCTAAAATAGTCAATCTGCTGATCTGGCGAATCAACATAATTTCGAGCACCATAATCTATAAAACTACGCAACCCTTTGATACTCAGCTTTGAAATAAGTTGTGGCATTGCATTTAATAGAGGAATCATACCCGCTGATTCATATAGTGAATTATGGCCATGAATAACTGTCTGAGTTTTTTCTACAAACTCATCTAGCGCAATAAAGTACTCATGGAGCTCGTGAGCGTTATTGATGCGGCGACATACTGTTTGTAAAGATTTTAGAAAGGGGATTAATGCTTTTTTATTAGGGCTTCGTGCGAGTTTATAGCCATAATCTGTTATTGACTTTATTGAATCAGTACCCAAGTGTTCTGCAACCTTTGGAATAATCTTCATGTATTCCAATACTGGCTCAACTCCTTGTCCGATAGAGCATAAAAAGTTTGCACCATCCAAATAGGCAAAGATTGCTATATTACTCAAATGCTTTTGAGCATTTCTCAAGCACGGTTCAAATGCTTCAAGTGCATCAGGGAATTTGCACTTAAAGCGTTGAGTGTATTTTTCTAATTCAGCAACTTCCACTAGCCGAAAATAAGTTCAATAGCATTATCTAAACTTTCTCGAACATCAGCATCATCTGTTATCGGTCTTACCATTGCCATTTTACAGGCATCAATAGGTGAAATTCCTTGATTAATCAGCTTTGCCGCATAAACCATTAAACGTGTCGAAATACCTTCATCCAAACCATGGCCTTTTAATTTACGAGCCACGTGACCTACTTCCACCAATTTATCAGCTATTGCTTGTTCAATTTGACCTTCAGTCATTAAAATAGCAGCCTCGTCTTCACGGTTGGCATAATCAAAATCGAGACCACAAAAGCGTTGTTTGGTCGATTGTTTTAAGTCTTTCATTAGACTCTGATAGCCCGGGTTGTATGAAATAACTAATTGGAAATCAGGGTGTGCTTTAATCAACTCTCCTTTTTTATCTAATGACAACTCTCGCCTGTGATCCGTTAACGAATGAATAACAACCATCGTATCTTGACGTGCTTCAACAATTTCATCCAAATAACAAATTGCACCGTAACGTGCAGCCAAGGTTAATGGACCATCAACCCAACGAGTGCCGTTAGCATCTAATAAAAATCGACCGACTAAATCCGATGCGGTGATGTCTTCATTACAAGAAACAGTAATAATTGGCTTGCCAAGTTTCCATGCCATGAATTCGACAAAGCGAGATTTACCACAACCTGTTGGACCTTTAACCATAACGGGCAATTTAGCATCATAACTGGCTTGATACAACTCAACTTCATTGGACAGCTGTTTGTAAAAAGGTTCTTGTTCAATTTTGTATTGATTAATGTCCATCTGAATTTCCTTACAACAAACCTCGTCATTCCTGCGAAGGCAGGAACCTCATTCAATTTATCATATTATTTTTTATAAATAGATTTTCCCAAAGAGATTCCTGCCTACGCAGAAATGACGTATTATTTTGGGCATCACACATTAGTATTACTTATGTACACCCAACTTTTCTCTCCAACCAGGGTATAACATGTCGGCATCACCTGGGAATGATTCAAAAGCGCGAGCAAATTCTTTATGTTCTTTAGCGTATTCGATTGGATCTGCTCCTTGAGTCCAGCAATCAAAGGCTTGTTTAAGCGAAACCGCTCCTGCTGCTGGTGAATCTATATGACCATAAGAACCACCTCCTGCGGTGTTAATTAGATTGCCATGACCTAAGTTTTCAAAAAATGCTGGTAATCTTAACGCATTCATGCCACCTGAAATAATTGGAGTTACGGGCTTCATACCTTCCCATTTTTGATAATAAACAGGGCCTTGACACTCATCACGCTCAATCATATAGGCGATAATATTATCATCGTTCCCACCTTCCATCTTACCAAAACCCATTGTGCCTACGTGGATACCAGAGGCTCCCATAAGACGAGATAATTTAGCCAAAATATAAGCCGTATAACCACGTTTCGAAGATGGGGATGTAACCGCACCATGCCCTGCTCTATGGTAATGTAAATATTGCGAAGGGTATTGACGGCGTGCCGTTGTCACCATTCCTGGCCCTCCAACATAACCATCAACTAAAAAGGCCACATGTGGTGCAAACTCACCAAACGACTCCAGTACAAAATCAGCCCTGTAACACATTTCATGGTAATCATCTGCTGTAATATTAGCTGAAAATAGTTTTGCCTCACCCGTTTCATCTTGGGCTCGTTTCATAGAATCCACAACCATTGGTATAACTTTTTTCATAGGGCAAAAGACTTGATTACCTTGTGGCTCATCATTTTTGATGAAATCACCACCTAGCCAAAACTGATAAGCTGCATCAGCAAAAGGTTCAGGGCGCAAACCCAATTTAGGTTTAATAATTGTCCCTGCAATATAGCCACCGTTTTCTCTTGGTCTTCCTAACAATTTCCACATATGAGATATATCAACAGAAGGGCCATCAAATAAATGTAATTTAGTTTCAGGCACCCAAAAATCAAACATCTGAAGGTTGGCAACATCACCCATCCCTTGATTATTTCCAATTGCTAAAGTCAAAAAAGATACAATCATTGTTTTTCCATCAATATTGTTTCTATCGAACAAGTCAAAAGGATAAGCCACTTTCATTATTCCTTCCGCTTCGTCAATTTCATAAATCATTGCATCTAAATCTTTAGTAAAGTCATCAGTTGTAGAAACCTCAACATTGGTTCCTGTAGATGATTCTGCTGCTACATGAGCGGCTGTTTCTAAGTAGCCATACCCTGTTGCAGGTGTCATTGTATAAGCCACTAAAATGTGATTTTGACCAGCTATTAAATCTTCTTCTTTTAATGTTAAGTCTGCATATCGATTGGATTGATCCATCTGATTGTCCTCTGTGATTAATATTTAAGTTGACCCATCTTAAACGATAGCTATAATAAATAAAAGTCACATTATTTTATGAAAATCATAAGAGAAATTTATGAACATCACCTTGAGACAAATTAATATATTTGTAGAAGTTGCCAATCATTTAAGCATCACGAAAGCTGCTAATGCCTTATTCTTAACGCAACCTGCAGTTTCAATGCAAATCAAACAACTTGAGGACATGGTTGATTTACCTCTACTTAACCATGTTGGGAAAAAACTTTCTCTTACCCAAGCGGGTGAAGAGTTTTTAAAATATTGTATACGCATTAAAAACGAATTATTTGAAGCCAAAGAATTGATGCAAGATTTTAAAGGGGTAAAGCGCGGCACATTAAATATATGTGTTGCCAGTACCTTAAGTCATTTTGCAGTACAGACAATTAAAGAATTTTTAACCAGCCACCCACATTTGAAAATTAAGTTTGAAGTTAATAATCGTCATAATGTTTTAAAAAACTTAAAAAACTCAACAGCTGATATCGTCTTAATGGGGAAACCTCCTCTCGATCAAGACCTAGAGTTTAGCGTTATAAAAGAAAATCCTTTAATCGTAATCGCACCCAAAGACCATATCTTAGCTGATAAAAAGAACATTAGTTTGAAGGAACTGTGTAAACATACTTTTGTTATACGTGAGCAAGGTTCTGGCACTCGTCTTGCTTTTCAATCTTTACTCGATGTTAATAATGTTAAGCTAAATGAACACATGACCATTAATAACAATGAATCCATTAAACTTTGTGTAGAAGCCAGTCTTGGATTGGGCGTTGTTTCAATTCATACAGTAAGAGAGAATTTAAAAAATGGCAGCATAGTGCAATTAGATGTCAATCACTTCCCAATAATAAAACAGTGGTACATCGTTAATCGAAAATCCTATCACTTACCTGCTGTTGCTCAAGTTTTTAAAGATTTTGTGGTTAATCAAATTTTATTTAGCGCACATTAGTGCTAGAATCGAAAAGTTTTTCATAACTGGCAGAGTTATCTAAAACAGACCATACTAACAAACCAACAATACAAAAGGAGTATTACAAAACCAATGAAAATTTTTTCCAACTTTATATTTATTACACTAGGGGTCATTATTTCCAGTGCATTAACTCAACATATGCAGATTCCAGCAGCTACATTATTAAAGGTAGGTACAGGACTTTTTATACTTTCCGTCATTTTATCTTTTATCACCCATAATTCTGCAACAAAACCAAATACAAACCAAACAAAGAAACAACAAAAGGTCAAATCTAAAGCCAAGCCAATAACAGCTAAAAAAACAAAACCAGCCAGTGGGCCAACAGTAACAGGTACTGTTAAATGGTATAACAAAACTAAAGGTTTTGGTTTTATTACACAAAAAGACGGTGAAGATATCTTTGTACACCAAAGTGCATTAGCTTTTAAAGGGGGCGCTTTAAAAGACGGACAATCTGTTACCATGCAGGTAGTAATAGATGAAAAAAATCGTCCTCAAGCAGAAAACGTACAAAGAGTATAAATGTAAAGTTTGCTGAACTTTTTATGTATTACCCAAATCCCGATATAGAAAGTACGATGATAGCGCAAGTCCTTGATGCACCTAGAAAACCCAAAAAAAGCTTCATCACCAATGAAGTGACTTTAGTTTTTCTTGATTTCCTATGCACATCAGTTACTTGCACTCTCACACGCAGGGTGTAGCCTTTTAAGGATGTTAGAAGTTTCTAAAAGGCTATTTTACAAGGGTGTTTAAATAAATATAATATCATACAGTGGCCCTTTCCAATAAATAAACGTTATATAACAATATGATAAATTGT
>Ga0256834_1000407_pt1 | contig 31428 bp, 23 predicted proteins | sample 4281140metaG_FD_190536 | JGI IMG/M metagenome (GOLD analysis project Ga0256834, IMG submission 190536) | Hydrothermal vent microbial communities from East Pacific Rise, Pacific Ocean - 4281-140 | ecosystem: Environmental > Aquatic > Marine > Hydrothermal vents | place: Pacific Ocean: East...
CTCCTCAATGGGTAGTAGGCGAGGATCGCAGCAGACTTGGCGCATCCTGAGCAGTGCGTTGATGATGAGAATGCGGCATTGGCCAAGGCCTTTTTCTGCGATAGCTGTTCTAATTTTATTGCCCATATTCCGCTGGATACGTTCATAGAGTGCCTGCTGTTCAGTGCATAACTCCACGTTACAAATGATCTCTGTTTTGGCCGGCAGTTCAGTGGCAACGGCCTGTTTGGTACGGCGCAACATAAAGGGGCGTAACCACCCCGCTAATCGTTGACTGGCTGCATCGTCGGTTGATTGTTCAATGGGCTTACGCACCCTTTTTTTAAATTGATGTTCGCTGCCAAGCAGACCTGGCAGTAGAAAATCAAAGAGTGACCACAGCTCACCGAGATGATTTTCTAGTGGTGTTCCTGTGAGGCAGAGCCGGTGTCTGGCGGGAATCTCTCGTACTAACTGGCTCGCTCTGGCTTGATGGTTTTTGACTAGCTGCGCCTCATCCAGAATCAACAGATGGTAGTGCTGGCGACATAGTGTTTCATAATCACGCAGTAGCAGAGGGTAGGTGGTGATGATCAGATCATTATAGGGGATGTCGGCAAAGCGTTTTTGCCGCTCTTGTCCATGCAAAACCAATACCTTGAGGTTGGGTGTGAAACGTCGTGCCTCCTGCCGCCAGTTGGTCATCAAACTGGTGGGGGCGATGATGAGGCAGGGGCGGGTAAGACGCCCCTGCTCCTTCTCTAGCAATATGTGGGCGAGTGCTTGGACGGTTTTGCCCAGCCCCATCTCATCGGCCAAGATGCCCGCCAGTTCGTTGTCACGTAGAAACTGCAACCATGCCAGCCCGTGTAGTTGATAGTCACGTAGCGTGGTCTGTAAGCCAATCGGGGGTGCCACCTCAGCGGGTTGTGTTATTTGGCGTAGTTGTTCAGCTAAGAGACGTACCTCACTGCGGTCAAACCAGAGGCGCTCTGTTTGCTTGTCATTGCTGCCCAGGTTGTGGAGACGGGTGAGCTGAATTTTAGTGAGAGGTAGGTATCCCTCTTGATCTAGGGCGTCTGTCTGAAAGAGTTCAAAGAGGTTGTCGAGTATCGGTTTAATCTTTGCCATGGGGATGGCCGCTCGCAGCCCATTGCCAATCGGTAGATAGAAGCAGTGTTGAGGTGATAACAGGTGTAGCTGATTCCAGTTGATGGTGCGTAGTAGTGGCACCAGCTCTGGGAGCAGGTTGATCGCTTGGTCATCCACGCGTATGCCAAAACTGAAGCGGTAGAGATGGCTCTGCTCAATAGGCTCTAGTGTGTAGAGCCACTCCTGCACGGTGGCTAGAGGGTATCTAAATGGGCGGTCAATGGTGATTTGCCACCCTTGCTCTTTCAATAGAGGAAGTTGATATTGTTGGAATTTGAACCAAGCCTCGGCGCTATTCTTCAGGGAGAATAGATCCTCTAGATGGTTGTTTGGAAGGCTGCTCAAACCTGTAGCCAGTAGTTGTTCAACGGCAGCAGTCTCAAATGCCTGCTGTCGTAATATTTGAATGACTCGGTTGCCCTGTCGCAATTGAGCTGGCTCGTTCCGGCTGAGTGTTAGGCCGTTGTAATCAAAAGTGAGCTGAGCCCTCTCACTGAGGGGGCCATCTGCTGCTTTGTTGCCATCTGTCGTGATCAGTAGTTGAGGTGTGGCTTGGCACGTTGGCCACTGCTCCAGTATCAATTTGTGTGGAGCTGAGATGTTAAGTGTTGGGTGACGAGTGGTGACAGATTGCCAATACTCTTCAATCTGCAACGGGTTCATTGTCGGTTGGTATAGCACCTCCTCAATAAGGGAGGGTGGAATGTCCGTGGTTAGTTTTCCACATTCTCCCGTTAGTTGGTCGAGGTAGTGAGGCAGTGACAGCAGAAAAATAGAGGAGGCGGCAGGTTCCGCCTTGAGCTGGGCGTGTTGATTGCCGTAGCCATCAAGTTGCCACTGCAGAGTGGCATGCCGTACCTTGCCCTGTTTGAGAGGTTGATCAAGTCGGCCTAAAAAACAGCGGCCACTCTCCAATATGCGCTGTAGCATTTGAGTGCCCTGCGTACTATGAAGCCGGCGCCTCTTTTGATTGGACTTGAGTGTTAATTGCTCTAGTTCAGCCAGTAGCTGAAGGTCACTTTTGAGTAGGTAGCGAGGTGTAGGGCTGCTACTGGCCCAGCTTGGTTCATAATCACGTAGCTGACTAAAACCGCCTGTCTTGATCAATTTAGCGGTTGCTGTGGTGATTTCAATGCCATCAATCGAGTCAGTGATGGGGGATAGTAGATAGAGCAGTCGCTGTTGGATATGAGTGGGGTAATCAGATGTTATTGCGCTTTTAGTAGAGGATGGGGTTTGATGGGGTTCTATAACATCACTCAAAGTCATAAGTAGGATGGCGGCAATGTGGTGGCATGAAACTTTCCCACAGTGACTACATTCACCTTGAATTGAGGGAGGCTCTTCTGTGTTGCTTTCAACCCGTATATAGATACGGATGGGGCGCTCCTCAGAGCTGTGGATCATTGCCGTGATCAGCTGGCCATTGCGTCGAATATTGGGGGTGGCGGCCTGTTTTAGTGCAAGGAGAGCTTTGGCTTCGAGCAGTGTTGAGGGGGTGAAAAGCGTCTGGAGATCAGTGAGAGAGTAGATCATGCATATAAAACCCTGATCACTAGATAGTGGTACGCACTTACCATAGAGTTCTTATCTGGGGATTAGATTGAAGAGAATTGAAACACCAGCTTCGGTTTCAATGCCCTCTATTTTACTCGGTCTTCAGGCCGGACTGAGTAGTCGATATCCTCAATAACGGTGGTTGTGCCTGGGTCAGGAAACTGCTCAACGATGCTATCAGGCAATCTGCAATTTTTAGCGAGATGCAGGGCATCAGACTCCATAACGATCAATATCAATACGGTTACCAATGTGGGCAATATGCCGATACCGCCTACAGTTGCGTATGCAGCAATCTTCATCATACCGAGATAGGCGTAGCCAACCCAGCCGAGAGTGGCTACAGCACTCATCATCATTAACATATATATAAAAAACCAGCTGCGTTTGGCTGCAATCTGCCAATGACACATAACAAACCAGGAGAGACCAGAATCAGGTTTTTGAGCCTGTTTTGCTCGCCAAATGGTGTAGAGGAGTACACAAAGAGAGGCGATAGGCACCATTGCTAATGGCTGCCAAAAACTGCCGACCATGCCAAGTGCAGAGATAAACATGAGAACGTGATTTCCGGCCATATTGGTAAGAAAAATCTCATGTGGAATACGTGCCTTTTTCCACTCCTCTCCTGGTATATCAAATTTCATCAGAAAACTTTTGCCCCGCTTTTTGTAGGTACATTGTTTGTTGATCAATGTTAGGTAGGCGAGGTTACCACTTATAGCTCAGGTGTGCATTTGGGCTATACCCATGTTGTTATTGCGGGATTTCATGGGGAGATGATAAAGCTACATGTTGTGGAGGATGTTAAAGTCAATAACATATGGCGGACAATACTTGACATTTGTCAAGGATGGGAGTGTTATGTGCAACAATTCCGCACACTCCAGAGTTTTTTAGGGGTTGCGGGGTTGGGGTAAGCATAAAAAACTTTTAGCTAATTATTATATAAATTTGTAAGGGGGGTTCATGGACGCCGCAGCTGAGCAGAAGTACGACTTTGACGTTGTACGCTGGTTCTCCGTTATGGCAGTGGTCTACCTAGTGGTAGGTGCTTCTGTCGGGGTGTATATCGCCTCAGAACTGGCATGGCCAGTACTGAATTTCGATATTCCGTACATTACTTTTGGGCGTTTACGTCCACTTCACACTAACGCTGTTATTTTTGCGTTTGGCGGCTGTACCTTGATGGCAACAGCTTTCTACAGTGTTCAACGCACCTGTGGCGTAAGACTCTGGAGCAATAAATTGGCATGGTTCACCTTTTGGGGTTGGAACCTAGTCATCGTTGCAGCTGTTATCACGCTTCCACTGGGTCTTACCCAGGGTAAAGAGTATGCCGAGCTAGAGTGGCCGATTGATCTCCTGATCGCTGTAGTGTGGCTGAGTTACTTCTTTAACTTTGTTATGACTATCGCTATCCGTAAGAGTTCACACATCTACGTGTCGAACTGGTTCTTCATTGCGATGATGATCATGATCACCTACCTTCACGTTGTGAACAGCTTGGCAGTTCCTGTTGGCATAATGAAGTCCTACTCGATCTTTTCGGGTGTTCAGGATGCAATGATCCAGTGGTGGTATGGCCATAATGCAGTGGGCTTCTACCTCACCGGTGGCTTTCTGGGAATTATGTACTACTTCGTGCCTAAGCAGGCGGGTCGTCCCGTCTACTCATACAGCCTTTCAGTGATCCACTTCTGGGCGCTGACCTTTGGTTATGTATGGCTGGGTGCTCATCACCTTCAGTACACCGCGCTTCCAGATTGGACCGGTTCACTGGCAGCTGCCGTATCATTGGCTATGATCATCCCATCATGGGGCGGTGCGATAAACGGTATGATGACTCTCTCAGGAGCGTGGGATAAATTGCGTACCGATTACGTACTTCGCTTCATGATCATGTCACTTGCTTTCTATGCGATGTCGACATTTGAAGGTCCTGTGATGTCAATCAAAACTGTTAATGCACTCTCTCACTACACTGATTGGACCGTTGGACATGTCCATTCGGGTGCACTGGGTTGGGTAGCTATGATTGCTATTGGTGCCATTTACCACATGATGACACGTCTATTCCACACAGAGATGTGGTCAGTAAAACTGATCAATGCTCACTTCTGGTTGGCAACAATCGGTGCTGTGGTCTATATCATCGCAATGTGGGTATCTGGGATCATGCAGGGCTTGATGTGGAAAGCCTATGATGATTACGGCACATTGGCATACACCTTCGCTGAATCTGTAGAGGCGATGCATCCATATTATGCTATGCGTGCAGTGGGTGGTGCTATCTTCTTGACGGGAGCTATTCTGATGCTGATCAATGTCATCATGACGGTGCTTAAGTCTTCATCTGAAGGCAGTCTACAGCAGGCTCGTACTGCTTCCGTTTCTGCTTAAGGGAGGATCTAAGATGTCGAACAACAATGAAAAAGGTGGCCTCCAAAGCAAATTGGAAGTCAATGTCTGGGCTTTTTGTCTAGCGACCGCGATTGCGCTTTCTGTCGGTGGATTGGTGGAGATTGTTCCACTCTTCTATTTGGAGAGCACCATGGAGCACAACAAGCACAACGAACTCGTCTGGCAGCGTCCAGAGGGTGCAACGATAAGTGACCACAAGCCAGGTGACGGCATGCGTCCTTACTCAGCACTTGAGTTGGCTGGTCGTGATGTCTATCTCAAAGAGGGTTGCTATCTCTGTCATTCACAGATGATTCGTCCATTCCGTGATGAAAAAGAGCGTTATGGTCACTACTCTCTGGCAAGTGAGTCGATGTATGACCATCCGTTCCAGTGGGGCTCTAAGCGTACTGGGCCAGATATCGCTCGTTTAGGTGGTAAATACTCTGATGATTGGCACCGTAAACATCTTCGTGCCCCTCGCTCAGTAGTGCCTGAGTCTGTTATGCCTAACTATCCTTGGCTGAAAGACAACATGCTAAGCGTTGATAAAGTGCAAGCAAGCATGAATGGGTTGCAAGCAATAGGTGTCCCTTATACGGATGCCGATATTGCCGAAGCACCGGGCTTGGTTGAGGGTAAGAATGAAGAGGATGCGATGGTTGCCTTCCTCCAGGTTCTTGGCACCATGGCTAAACTAGACGACAGCAAGTCCTATCGTGACTAGTCTGCAGGAGTACTTCAAAACTGATTGGGCGGCGATGACCAACAGTGATTGGGTCGGTACGATCCTCACTGTGGTCACCTTCATCCTAATGGTTGTGGTGTACACCTACGTCCTACGTCCAAAAACATGGAAGCGCTTAGAGAAACATAAGCACATCCCATTGGACGATGAACGAATTGATAGCGGAGAGAAAAATGACGGATAACAATCCATTTCCGGGTGAAAATAATACCGGACACATCTGGGACGACGACTTGAGAGAGTTGGACAATCCCCCGCCAAATTGGTGGATGATCGGCTTCTGGCTCTCAATCCTTTGGTGGGTTGCCTACGCCTTTATCTACCCAATGTGGCCGTTGCTAACTACTCATACAAAGGGTATGACTGACTGGACAGCGATTAATGAATTCAAAGAGAGCATGGCTGAAGTTGAAGCGATTCGTGCCCCCTTTGAAGAGAAACTTAAAGGCATGACTGCTAAGCAGATTTTGGCTGATGAAGGTCTTTCAGCTTACACAGTGGCTTCTGCCAAGGTGCTGTTTGGTGATTACTGTGCGGCTTGTCACGGTGCAGGTGGTCAGGGCGGCCCAGGCTTTCCAGTTATCGCTGATGATGATTGGTTGTTTGGTGGTTCAGTTGAGTCAATTGAGCAGTCTATCACTATGGGTCGTAAAGGCATGATGCCAGCACAGGGCAAAATGCTTAGTGCTGCTGAGATTGATGGTCTTGCGACAGCTATTGTTGCGGGCAATCCAACCTCAAGCCCTGCTTTTGCAGCAAAAGGCTGTTTGGGCTGTCATGGTGTTGATGGCAAGGGCGTACAGCCTCTTGGCTCAGCTAACCTAACTGATGCCATTTTGCGTTTTGATGAGGCTGATGCGCTGGCTAGTGTTAAATATACCATCGTTCATGGTGTAAATGATGCGTCTGACCCAGCGACTCGTGAAGCTATAATGCCAACTTTTGGTGAACGTCTCTCAAGTGGCGACATCAAAAAACTAGCAATTTATGTATATAAGCTAGGTGGTGGTCAGTAGCCACTTGCTCACAGATGGTCTTTAGTGATCTTCAGGCCATTAAAACGACAGCTTAGCGTCGTATAATGTGAGCAATAGAAAGGGGGCTTTTGCCCCCTTTTTTTATGGTTATAAAAAGTTTGTAATTATTAAGTGTACCTATATTTTGGCTTAAGCTGGGGCGTCATCATAATATCAATGACCTTCTTGATATGGCTGATTGTGCGTAAAAATAACAATGAGTTGAGCCAAAAGATGGATACACTCAATTGGTACGTTATTTTAAGTTCTATTTATCTACGTAGATCCCTTTATTAGGCATCTCTTGATTATATTCAGCCACCGATAAGTAGGGTAAAATACCTGACTGATAAGCTATGATTCATTCGGGTGATTAGGCCTGAAATGTAGCGGTAAAGTATCCACTTGGTCGTATGCCCATGTGTTAATTAGAGGCGATAGTTTTGAGTGAGAAAAAGACATTAGATAAGTCGGTATTTGATGACTTGATGTCAGAGGCAGAGCATTGGGAGATCAATACCGGTGGTGAGACCATCCATGCTAAACGAATGCCTGGACGTTGGCGTCTGCTGAAATGGATCACAAGTGCCGTTTGGCTCTCACTTTTCCTAGGCCCATACTTCCGTTTTGGTGATCGCCAAGCCGTTTTGTTTGATATACCGCATCGCCAATTCCACATTTGGAACTCTACCGTTCTACCGCAAGACTTTTGGATGCTCTCCTTAGTACTGCTCTTTTTTGCCATTCTCATGGCCGTTGCAACAGCTATGGCAGGTCGTATCTTTTGTGGTTTTTTCTGTTTTCAAACTGCTTGGACGGATGTTTTTACTTGGCTAGAAGAGAAACTGGAGGGAAACCCACAGCGCCGCCGTGCGATGGACAAAGCACCTTGGACAGTGAAAAAGTTTTCAATAAAGGTGATCAAGCATACATTGTGGCTGATCATCTCATTCTTGACTGGTTTTAGTTTTGTTGCTTGGTTTACCGATGCCTACCAACTTTGGAGTGATGTTTTTACGCTTGATGCGGGTACCACCGCTTATGTCATCATCGCTACCTTTATGGCAGGCACCTACTTTTTAGCTGGTTTTCTGCGTGAGCAGAACTGTTTTTGGCTCTGTCCCTACGCCAGGATACAGAGTGTGATGATCGATAATACTTCGTTGATTCCAACATATGACTTTAAACGTGGTGAGCCTAGAAATCGTGTGCAACGTACTAAGGATAAAGATGCTGCTGGCGATTGTGTTGACTGTAAACTCTGCATAGCGGTCTGCCCAACGGGCATTGATATCCGTAACGGATCACAAGAGGGCTGCATCATGTGTGGGCTCTGTCTTGATGCCTGCGATGACATCATGGATAAGCTCGATCGGCCACGCGGTTTGATTCGTTTTGAGTCGCTTGATGGCATGGAAGGGAAAGATCATGGCGAGTTGCTAAAGCGCCCACGTGTTTGGCTCTATCTTGCCGTTTTGGTCTCATCGGTGCTAGGTATCGTCTATGGTTTCAGCACGATGGATGCCGTTGAGCTTAAGGTTATCCACTCACGCCTGCCAATGTATGTCCTACAGAGTGATGGTTCAGTACAGAATAAGTACACACTAAAAGTGCTCAATAAAATGAACAATGACTTAGAGGTGAAGGTCTCAGCTACAGGGCCAGAGGGTTTGGTTCTTGTGGGTGTGGATAAGCCGGTTAATGCTCGTCATGGTAATGTGACGCCTCGAGTGGTTTTTGTGCGTATTCCGCGAGAAAATCTTACACAGGATTCAATGCCCATTCTCTTCTCCATTGAGGGCATTGATGTCAACGGTGAATTCTATAGCGCTGAGCGTAAAAGCATCTTCATCGGACCTAATTAATAGAGTTGAGTAAATGTTATGGCGAGTAATGAATCTAAGAAACCTGATAGCAATCAATCGCCGTGGCGTAACCCATGGGTGATCGGCTGGATTACACTGCTGCTTGTTGTGGTGGTGATGAATATTGTTATGGTGATGTTCTCAATCACAGGCAATCCAGGCATCGTGGCGGAAGATTTTTATGATCGAGGGCAGGACTATGAGCAAAATATGCTCAAACGTCAGGCGAGAGATCCAGGTTGGGTGATGGAGATTGAATCGCCTGATTTCATAGAATTGGCGCAGCCAACAACCTTTAACTACACCGTTACCAGTAAAGAGGGTGATTTAGTGGATGTAGATAGGGTTGTTTTTTATGCCTATCGCCCCTCTGATGTAAAGATGGATTTCTCAAAAGAGATGACGATGGTAGAACCTGGGTTATATACGGTGGAGGTCAGTTTTGCGCTAAAAGGGGCGTGGGATGTTTTAGTTAGCGCCAAAACAGGTGAAGATGAGTACAACACGGCTCTGCGCCTTGGTGTCGCTATCGATTGGATTCCCTGAACCGTTTTACCGTTGATCAATCGTTATGCAAACTGACCCGAGTGAAAGCACTGGCTGTTTCCATTGCACCCTGCCACTGCCCAATGACGATGAGATCACCTCAACCATAGAGGGAGATCAACAGCACTTCTGTTGTATCGGTTGTCAGGCCGTCTGTGAAGCGATCTATGATGCTGGCCTAGAGGGCTTCTACCAACGCACGCCTGATGGACAATCACTGGCACCCCCACCCGATCTACCCAAAGAGCTGTTACTCTACGATCTCGATGAGGTGCAAGAGGAGTTTGTCTCTTCGCTGGGTGATCAGCGCGGTATTGCGCTACTAGTTGAAGGCATACACTGTGCCGCCTGCGTCTGGTTGATTGAACATACACTGCATAATCTTGATGGAGTTCAAGAGGTTAAGGTCAATCTCTCTGCTCGTCGCCTGCATCTGAATTGGGACAACAGCAAGGTTCCGCTCTCAATGGTGATTAAGCGGCTGGGTGAAATTGGCTACTCTGCCGTCCCTTTTGACCCCGAAGTGGCTGAAGGGGCGATCAAGCGCGAAAACCGCATGATGCTCTACCGCATGGCGTTTGCGGGCTTTACCATGATGAACCTGCTGTGGGTTTCAATTGCACTCTACTCAGGTGCCGATCAGAGTGAGTATCGCGAGCTTTTCCACTTAGTGGGCTTTATTCTCGCTACACCAACACTGCTCTTCTCTGGTTACCCATTTTTCAAAGGGGCGTGGGGCGGTCTGCGCAATCTACGCCCTACTATGGATCTGCCGATTGCCATCGGTGCCACCATTACCTACCTCTACTCGCTCTATATCACCTTCGGTGGCTCAGTTAATGGTGAGGTCTACTACGACACAGTGGTTAACTTCCTCTTTGTTATCCTGGTAGGGCGTTATCTGGAGGCGATTTCAAAACGACAGGCTGTTGCTTCAACGCAGCGCCTACTCGATTTGCAGCCCCGCGTTGCCACGGTGCTTCGTAATGGTGAAGAGGTGATTGTGCCGATCCGAGCAGTCAAGGCGGGGGAGATGATCCTGGTTAAGCCAGGAGAGCGGATTCCTGTTGATGGGGTGATTGTACAAGGCCAGAGTTCGATTGATGAGGCGCTACTTACTGGTGAATCAGAAGCGGTCAACAAAACAGTCGATGATAACGTCTCCGCCGGCACCATTAATGGCAATGGCGCATTGAAGATAGAGGTCTTGGGTGTACTGAAAAATACCGCACTCGGTCGTATTATCGATCTTGTTGAAGAGGCGCAGGCGAGTAAAGCGCCCATTCAGGGTATGGCTGACAGAATTGTGCCCTGGTTTGTTGTGGCGACTTTGAGTTTAGCAACGGCGACCTTCTTTTGGTGGTGGCAGACTGATTTTGAGCTCGCTTTGATGGCCGCCACCTCTGTTTTGATTATCACCTGCCCCTGTGCCTTTGGTCTTGCCACCCCAATGGCGATTGCAGTCGCCACAGGTCAGGGTGCGAGACACGGTATTTTGATAAAAAATGGAGAGGTGTTGGAGCGGCTCTCAGATATCAACCACTTTGTCTTCGATAAAACAGGTACGCTGACAGAGGGGAAGATGTCGGTTACCACCATCTTGACGCTGGAGAGTCGCTGGGATGCGGGTGATGAACAGCAGGATCTATCGGGTGAGAGTAAAGCACTGCTGCGAAAACTCTATGCATTAGAGTCGCTTTCTGAACACCCGATTGCTCAAGCAATTGTCAATGCTGGCAAGGTTAGAGGTTTTACCAAGGCCGCTGAAATTGAGCAGTTTGTTAGTAAGCCTGGCGCAGGTCTTTCGGGCCAACTGAATGGGCAAAGGCTTATTATTGGCACCCGTAGCTGGTTGACAGAAAATGGTGTATCCCCCCAAGCGGCTTTTGAAAATGTAGCCAATGAGCTGGAGTCTCAAGGCACGGGGCTAATCCACTGTGCGATTGATCAGCAAGAGGTTGCATTGATTGGTGTGGAAGATCGGATCCGTATTGAGGCACCCGATATGGTAGCAGCACTGAAGCGGGATGGCCTGGAACTCACCATGCTGAGTGGTGACCGGCAGAAGACGGCAGAGATCATTGCTGAGCGTCTAGGAGGTCTGGCGGTGATTGCTGATGTGCTGCCAGAAGAGAAGGATCAAGTGATACAACACCTGCAACAGGAGAAACAAAACAAAGTGGCGATGGTCGGCGATGGTGTTAATGATGCGCCCGCCTTAGTGCGGGCGGATGTCGGTATTGCGATGGGCTCGGGTACCGATGTCTCTATTGCCAGTGCTGATATTATCTTGATGAGCGCAGAGCTAAATAAGGTTCGTCAAGCCTCTGCACTCTCGCGCCGCACGCTACGTACGATTCGGCAAAATATTGCCATCTCCATCACCTACAACATCATCATGGTGCCGTTGGCGATGATGACCTTTGTCTCACCGCTTGTTGCGGCGATAACAATGCCGATCAGTTCGTTGCTTGTTATTGGTAATGCTGCCAGAATTCGTACCCTATTCAAGGGTGAAAGAGAGCAAGGTTAATAACGATGGATGTTATTTATGGCCTGATTCCAGGCATGATCATTATGGGGTTGCTGGCCGTTGGTGTGCTTTTCTGGGCCGCCAAGAGTGGTCAGTTCGAGGATATGGAGGGTGAGGCGAGCCGTATTCTGATGGATGATGATGTGCAGATCAAACCTAAGAAATCGAGTGGAAGTGATGAACAGAAAGTGGCTGAAAAGCCGAGTGATGAGACGTAGCGAATGAGTAGGGGTGGCTTGTTACCACCTCCCCCACTCGGTTTGATTACTCTTGATCCTTGGCGGCAGCATTCGCCTCCGCCCTCTCTTTTGCCTCAATCAATGGCCTCACTGCCTCTTCAAATCGGCTAGGAGGTAGATACTGGAACACCTCTTTTCCATCTGGGTTCACTGCAATATCTAGCCCTTTTTCTGGGTAGAGCCAATGGGTTATGCCGGAAGCCTCTTCGATTTTCTCTACCGGCTCACCAAAGCGTGCCAACACAACCTCATCGTCGAGATTGGTGTAGGGAAGGTAGGTGATATGACCGATAGGTTGGTTCTCCATAAAGATGAGATCACGCCCTGCAAGATTAACTTTTTGTGTACCGCTGCCAGCCTTGCTAACACGAGCGCCACGTTGGTAGATCTCATCCAGTTTTTCATCGGAGAGCTGCATGGTCAATACGATGTTAGCTCGAATACCACTGATGATAATCTTCTGGAAGTAGACCTCAACCACCTTCCGGCCATCTTTTTTAGCATAGAGGATTATGTTGCCGGTATCGGCAAACTCACGTAGTGCATCTTTGAGTGTGCTCTTGCCAAGAGTCAGGTTGAAGACGGTTAATTCACCATGATCGTTTACTGAGATAAGCCAAGGCATACGCTTATTATCGTGTGCGCCTCCACCACCGCTGGGAATTAATAGTGCGCCGCCTATTGCTACTGCAGTTAGCAACAGAACAGATAAGAAAACCTTGTTTTTCATGAGTGAACTCAATTATTCATAAGCAGATGATATTCTACGTTAAAGGTAATCGCAGACATACCGTAAACAAGGTTAAGATCGGTAAAAAATGGTATTTAGCGTGATGCATCAGACCTCCGTTGTGACAAAGTCTCCGCTGCAATGTTATCAGCAGCGTTTAAAACAGAAAGCGTTTCTGCCTGATGAGAAACAGGCTGAGGTGGTGGATAGGTTGCAGGCGCTCTATCAGCAGCTGGAAGTAGCGCCAACAGCTGAACCCATTAGCCTGATGAGTCGTATCTTTGCTACAAAATCAACGGTACCAATGATCAAAGGGCTCTATATCTGGGGGGGGGTTGGGCGGGGTAAAACCTGGTTGATGGATCTCTTCTACCAGACGGTTACCGATGGAGCCAAGCAGCGGATGCATTTCCATCGTTTTATGCAGTGGGTACATGATGAGCTTCCACGTTATCGTGGCCAGCCTGACCCTCTGCTTAAGCTGGCGAAGGATTTCTCTGATCAGACCAAACTGCTCTGTTTAGATGAGTTTTTTGTTTCTGATATTGGTGATGCGATGATCCTCTCTGGCTTGCTAGATGGCCTCTTTGCTTGTGGTGTGACCTTGGTGGCAACTTCAAATATCCCACCGGACCAGTTGTACAAAAATGGCTTACAACGTACTAGTTTTCTGCCCGCCATTGAGTTGCTCAAGGGGCATACGCATGTGGTAGAGCTAGGGGGTGATACCGATTTTCGTCTGCGATATCTTGAACAGGCCCAGGTCTATCACACCCCATTGAATGAAACGGTGGCTGAAAAACTTAATCAAGAGTTTCATCACCTATCTCAAGATGCGGTTATTTGTGATGATTCGGTGAAAATTGCAGGTCGACAGATTGATGCTATTTGTTGCAGTGATGATGTGGCTTGGTTTAGTTTTTCAGTGCTTTGTGGTTATGGGCGAAGTGCCAAGGATTATATTGAAATTGCAAATTGCTACCATACTGTATTGTTATCAGATATCCCAATACTAAGGGATCAACAGGCTGAACAGCTGCGACGCTTCACCTATATGGTGGATGAGTTTTACGATCGTAATATCAAATTAATTATCAGTGCAGAAGCGGAGCCTGATGATCTCTATCAAGGTGAGAAAATGGCTTTTGAATACCAGCGAATTGCTAGTCGCTTGAGAGAGATGCAGTCGCATGACTACTTAGCCAAAGGGCATCGTGCATAGAAAATTACCAGGAGTGATCAGGTGAGATTAATAACAACGAAGGATATGCGCCAACTGGTGAATCAAGTTGGTCTCTCTGATTTTAATAAACAGCTGCTTGAGGCGCTGCGGCAGGCGTTCTCTCGTTGGCACGATTTTCAGCTCAGCCCACGCCATGCCACTCACTATCCACACGGTGTTATTGAGTTGATGCCTTGTGCTGATGATCAGCTATATGCCTTTAAATATGTCAATGGTCACCCTCAAAATACAGCGCAAGGAAAGCTATGTGTGGTGGCTGTGGGTATGTTGGCTGAGGTCGATTCAGGTTACCCCGTGATGGTGTGTGAGATGACCTGGCTCACAGCACTACGAACAGCCGCAACAACCGCTTTAGGTGCACAATATTTGGCGCGTAAAGAGAGTGAGGTGATGGCTATTATTGGTTGTGGTGCCCAGGCAGAGTTTCAGGTTTTAGCATTGGCGGGAGTCCGCCCGATAAAGAGCGTCCGCTATTTTGATATTGACCCAGCAGCAATGGCTAAGTTTGCCCACAACCTAAAGGGGCGACTACCTAGCCTGGTTGCCTGTAAAAATGCAGCTGAGACAGTGTACGGTGCCGACCTTATTGTTACCGCCACAGCAGCTAAATGCCAAGACCGTATTCTCAACGCCTCAATGATTACTCCTGGTGCCCATATTCATGCCATGGGCGGTGACTGCCCTGGTAAAACGGAGCTTGATCCAGCGCTACTTGACCAAGCTAAAATTGTTGTTGAGTACAAACCTCAGAGTATAGAAGAGGGGGAGATTCAGAATCGACCCAAAGCCGTGATCCATGCAGAGCTGTGGCAGATTGTTAGCGGCCAATCTGCAGGGCGAGAGAGTGATAGTGAGTTGACGCTATTCGACTCAGTTGGCTTTGCATTGGAAGATTATGCAGCGCTACGCTTAGTGAAACAGTTGGCTGAACAGCATGATATTGGTAGTGAGGTGGAGATGATTCCTGAACTGAATGATCCGAAAGATCTATTTGGTCGGCTCATAGAGTTATAGAACCGATAGATTGTGCGCCTTATATCCAGCGGTCGCCATAAATTGAGCCGATTAACCGCTCCACCAAACGTGCTGTGCGGTGGTTTTGATCCTGCCCGGGGTTGAACTCAGAGATCTCTATGCCGACCAGTGCCGGATCGGCACCTAGCCCTTTTAATGCGCGGCATAGCGCTACTCCAGAAAGCCCACCCGCTACGGGTGTACCAACTCCGGGAGCATCGTTTGGATCAATGCCATCCAGGTCGATACTCAACCCATAATGGTGACAACGCTGGCTCATACGGCGTATCACCAAGCGCATCAATAGTGATAATCCCCCTACCTGTTTTATCCGCTCCATCGTGTAGACCTGTACACCGAGAGACTTTAACAGCCTCTCCTCAGCAGGCTCATAACTGCGTATGCCAATCAGTACCAATCGAGATGGGTCGAGTGATGGGCAATCGCCATAGATTGCGGCTAGTCGTTGATCTGCTTTGCCTAATAATGCCGCGATTGGCATACCGTGGATATTGCCTGAGCTTGATGTGGCAAATGTGTGGGAGTCCATATGAGCATCGACCCAAATTAGGCCAAAATTTCGCTGTTGTTTGACCGCTTTGAGTGCGCCACCCCAAACACCCATTGCGCATGAGTGGTCACCGCCCATGAAGATAAAGGGCTGCTTTATAGTGATGCATGATTGAATATTTCGTCTGATATGGCGGAGTAATCTGGCTAAAGCGACTTCGGTTGAATGTGCAGGATTGGGTTGTAATACCTGTTGCCACTGGAGCTGGAGGCCATGATGGCGTGCCAAGATGCCGATAAGTCCAGATCGGCGTAGTGCCATTGGCCCTCCGCAACAGCCAGACCGGTTGCCTGCAATGCAGGAGGCTGCACCAATGGTTTGAATGGTCTGCATATACCCTCCTCCTTGAGTATCTAGTATAGATTGCTGGAAGATGGAGCTGTATTAAATAGCTGTTCTAGTGGAGAGAGCTATTTTTCAAAAAAGCTGGGGTCTCTATAGAGAGGGAAGAGTGTCTCCTCTTCAGCCTCAATTCGTTGGATCAGTATGCCACCAATAGTAGCGAGTTGAGTGCCAAACTCCTCTCTCTCTTCATCACTCCATGTCTCGGTGGAGAACCGAGTGACAAATGTATTGAGGACTTTTCCAATGCCTCGCATCTCTTGTTGAAATTCTCGTGCTATCCGAGCCTCTTTTGGCTTTTCACTTAAACTGTGTCTTACGTAGATGTAGAGTTTGGTATTTTCCACTAAAAGGTGAGCTCTTAGTTCATTGCTAAAGTTGTTTAATGTTTTAATGGCAAGTTTTGTGTTGCCTTTTTTGTAAGCAGTATCAATTTTACCAAACAGGTTGAGGAGGTGAACATGGTCTTCAAGCAGCTCTTCAAGTAGATGTGGGTGGTAATAGACTTTAGTGCCTGGTAGTGACTGCTTGGTTTGCTCATCATCCTTATTATTTCTACCAAATAATTCAAATAACCCAAACAACATAAGATGCTCCTAATTTCGTATAAAATATGACGCTGAGCGTTATTTTCTAGTAGTGAGTAGTGTTATCGGCAGGTCTATCTAAATGCTGAACATAATATTGGGCAGCCAAATCGCGTCGGATTCTAACTTAGTTAGTTGATTTTTTTACGGCTTAAGATCAATTGAAAGTAAACAAATGCCAGTAAAATACTAAGTTGTTAATGATATTTTGCATGCTGCTTATGGTGTTAAGAAATCTTTGAATAGGCCATGATTGTTTTATACTGGCTGGGATTAACCCTAAAATATGGCTGATTAATAATGAATCATGGACTTTGAATTGGTTGCAATTGCACTAGGTGATATTGCTTGGATCTCCCTTGCGTTTAGTTTTGGCCTTTTAGCTAGGCTGATTGGTTTACCGCCACTGGTCGGTTTTTTAGTGACGGGCTTTATGCTCAATGTCATGGGAGCCACGAGTGGTGAAATGTTGCAGAAACTGGCTGATCTTGGTATCACCTTGTTGCTCTTCACTGTCGGCCTCAAGTTAAATTTTAAGGTGTTGATTAGGCCGCATGTTTGGTCTGTCACCGCTCTTCATGTCGTCATTGTCACCAGCCTCTTTAGCCTGATGATCTACCTGTTGGCTTTGCTTGGGCTGCCTCTCTTCAGTGCTCTTGATATTAACTCATCACTGATGCTTGCATTTGCCTTGAGCTTCTCTAGCACGGTTTTTGTTGTTAAATCGCTGGAGGAGAAGGGGGAGATGAAATCCCTACATGGCCGGATAGCGATAGGCATTCTTGTGATGCAGGATCTGCTGGCGGTTATTTTTCTAGCGGTTTCCAGTGGCGCACTGCCCTCACTATGGGCACTACTACTGCTTCTTCTTATCCCGATGCGGCCGCTGTTTCACTATGTGTTGCAGAGGACTGGGCATGGTGAATTGCTGATTCTGTATGGATTGGTTTTAGCGATGGGGGGTGCAGCGCTTTTTGAATGGGGTGGTGTGAAGGATGATTTAGGTGCCTTGGTAATGGGAGTGGTGATCTCAACCCACTCCAAAGCAACGGAGATGGCCAAGTCGATGTTGGGATTGAAAGATATCTTTCTGGTTGGCTTCTTCCTATCTATCGGCATGTCGAGTGAGTTATCACTTGAGGCGCTGCTTATTGGTGCGCTACTTGTCCCCTTTATCTTTGCTAAGTCGGCCCTGTTTTATGTATTGATGACACACTTCAAGTTGCGTGCGCGTACATCCTTGCTAAGCACACTAAATCTGACCAACTACAGTGAGTTTGGCTTAATTGTTGTCGCTGTCTGCTTCTCTAATGGCTGGTTGGAGGCAGAGTGGTTAGCGGTTATGGCAATTGCCCTATCACTCTCATTAGTTGTCTCTGCACCACTCAATAATATCGATAATCGGATCTATAGCCGCTATCGAGGTTTTTGGATGCGGTTTCAGTGTGGTGAGCGCTTAGTTGATGACCGTCTGCTTGATACAGGGGGGGCCAAAATTGCCATATTTGGTATGGGTAGAATTGGTTGTGGAGCCTATAAAAAAATGCATGAACTCTATGGTGAAACAGTTGTTGGTGTTGATTTTGATGCAGAGAAGATAAAGATGCATAACGAGGTGGGGCGAAAAGTGGTGCATGGCGACCCCAGTGATGCCGACTTTTGGGACAAGCTTGAGCATCATCACCAGATCGAGCTTGTTATGTTGGCACTACCCAACCTTGATGCCAATTTAGATGCGCTAGAGCAGTTGCGAGAGGTTGACTTCTCAGGGCGGATTGCAGCCATTGCACGCTACCCTGATGAGGAGATACGCCTCCGCCAATTGGGTGCTACCGCCGTGTTTAATATCTACACTGAGGCGGGAGCTGGTTTTGCTGAGCATGTCTCAGAGATGAAACCTATCTAAATTCAACCTGATCTACTCTGTGGTTTCAAAAGAGCTAATCCAGATTAAACTTGCGTCTAAGCAAGTAGTCTGACACACCTTAAATCCACATTCAGAGCTTCCCTAAGCGTTTTTGCGTGGTATTTTAAAGCGCTTCACACTACGTCCAACAGACAGTCTGTCGGTTATTAATATCCCCCCCCCATTTAGGCCCCTGAAATGAAAAAACCGTTTGGAAATGAGTACGTTGCACCCTGGGAAAAGGCGTTTGACCAGGTTTTAACCCCACTGGATGAGTTTATCCATCGCCAGACCACCAGTGGTGTTCTACTTATGTTTTGTGCCGTACTTGCGATCTATATCGCTAACAGTCCTTGGAATGAGGCCTACCACCATCTATTAGAACTTCCATTTACGGTTGGTTTTCCAGGTTTTCAGCTCTCAAAATCACTACATCATTGGATTAATGATGGCCTTATGGCTATCTTTTTCTTTGTTGTTGGATTGGAGCTAAAGCGTGAGATTTTAGTGGGTGAGCTGGCGGATATCAAATTGGCGATCCTGCCGATTGTTGCTGCAATTGGCGGTATGGTAGTCCCTGTTTTGATCTACATTAGCTTCAACCCTGAAGGAGATGCCCTTAATGGTTGGGGGGTGCCGATGGCCACTGATATCGCCTTTGCTTTGGGTACCTTGGCACTGCTTGGAAGTCGAGTGCCCAAAGGATTGCTCACCTTCCTCGTTGCACTAGCGATTGTTGATGATTTAGGTGCGGTTCTAGTGATTGCGCTTTTCTATACAGAGACCCTCAACCTCACAGCTTTGCTGGTTGTTGCTGCTCTCTTAGTGCTGCTTGTTGTGCTTAATTTAGGCGGTGTTCGCAGCTCCGTACCCTATCTTCTTCTGGGGCTGTTACTGTGGATTGCCATGTTGAAAAGTGGTGTTCATGCCACTCTTGCGGGTATTTTTCTCGCTTTCACCATCCCTATGCAGCCGAAATATGATCCCAAACTTTTTCTATCACGGATTAATGGGATGATCGAACAGATTAAAGAGGCCTATGCCCGAGAGGGAAATATCATCAAAAATGATACATTGCGTTCGCAAGTTCAATCCTTGGGGGAGGGGGTGCGGTTGGTACAGGCACCCGCACAGACTTTAGAGCATAGGCTGCACCTGCCATCAGCCTATTTAATCATCCCTATATTTGCCTTGGCCAATGCAGGTATTCCAATTGAGTGGGCCTCATTGGGCACGGTTATTACGCACCCAGTCTCAATGGGTATTGGTGCTGGGTTACTGATTGGCAAGTTAATCGGTATTGCTGGGTTCTCTTGGGTTGCTGTCAAGTTAGGGGTGACGAGCTTGCCTCAGGGCTTGAATTTTAAGCATATTGTTGGTGCTGGATTGATGGGTGGGATCGGCTTCACCATGTCAATTTTTGTTGCAGAACTCGGTTTTGCCCATAATCCAGAAGAGCTTCTAATGGCAAAAACAGGTGTTCTATTTGCGTCACTTTTTGCCGGTGTTTCGGGTTTTTTATGGCTCTATTTTACGGCTGAGAAGCCAGATTCATAAATGCGCCACTGTTTCGTAGTAGGTATATCTCCCTTATCTTCAACTGATATTCCTAATCTAAAGATAGGAGGCGTATGTTGTGCTGCATATTAAATTTGTAATGAAATCAAATATATTGCACATTATATTGCCTCTCTATTTTAGGGTTAGATGATATATTAAGCATAGTAATTCTACCCTATCAACTAGGTAGTATTGCTAATACCCCGTTGGATTTGTTATAGTTTGGCCCGTTTTTGTTCAGATGATTTTTATCTGAAGTGATCCATATTGGACCCACGGGGGTGACGTAATGGGGTTGCTGGTTGGTGAAACAGTGCATCAAAATATGACTCGATGGCACTCAGTAAATATTTTATTGGGCGAAAAGTCTAAATACGCCTTGCTATTAGTGCTGTTAATATCGGTGCTCGGTTCTATGCTTTGGACTGCGCCAGTTCAGGCGGAGGATGAGCTGAATTGTGTGCTTTGCCATAAGTTTCGTGGTTTAAGCCGCATTGATGAGAGTGGTAATTTCCGCCTTTTCTATATCAATGAAAATCTATTCATGAAGGGGCCGCATAAGCGGGTCAACTGTATGGATTGTCATCGTGATATTGAAAAAATCCCTCATGATCCCGCAAAAAAGGTTAACTGTACGGCCGAATGTCACTTAGTCGAGCCATCGGGTAAGAAGAAATTCTCACATAAACCTGTCGAGAAAATTCTTGAAAAGAGTGTTCATGGCCGATTTGATGAGGATGGTAAACCGAAAGAGTATCAAGAGGATTACCCTACCTGTAAAAGCTGCCATGAGCAGCCGCTCTATCGCCCTCTCTCTTTCTTTAAAGGGGTCTCTTCAGGTGTCTCTCGTCGTGGTTTAGGTCGATGCAAAACATGTCATCAGACGGGTGATTTTGCAGAGGATTTCTACAACCACGTCACCTCTCGTCTACAGAAGACGCGTGAATCGAAAGAGATTGTAGAGGTGTGTGCCAAGTGCCATGAAGATCCTGCTTTTCAAAAACGTCATGGTCTTGATAATGTGGTCGCATCCTATAAGGATACTTACCACTACAAGGCGATTCGTTTTGGTTCTGACCGTACGGCGGATTGTGTTGATTGCCATATTGTATATGGTGAGAGCGTACACTCCGTTGAGAGCATGGACTCTCCAACGTCAGCCACCTATAAGGCAAATATTGCACAGACTTGTCGTAATGCCGAGTGTCATCACGAGGCTGGAGAGGGTATTGCCAGTTATCGAGTGCATGTCGATTACAACAATAAAGAGAAGAACCCAATGGAGTACTACATGCTGAAGTTCTTTACGGGACTGATGGCCGTTGTGCTCTACTTCTTTATCGTGGTTATTTTCCTTGAGTTGTTAAGACGTCTGTTCCCTAACTTCTCGTTTAGCAGTGCTGAGCGTGCGGAGCATCGTCAATCCAAGTCTGTAACAAAAGGGGGGGAGTGACATGCAGGTCTATCCAAAAATTAACTATCGCGGTGGTAAGCGCTACTTCTTTCGCTTCTCGTTAGTGCAGCGCATGCAGCACATCGTGCTATTCACCTGCGTTATCACCCTGTCACTGACGGGGTTTCCGCTACGTTATCATGATCAACCGTGGGCAGAGCCGCTCTATAATTTCATGGGTGGTATTACCGTTGCGCCCTGGATTCATCGTGGAGCAGGTTCTATCTTGCTGGGGCTGTTTTTCTTCCATACAGGTTATTGGCTCTATCTCTTCTTCAAACACCGTGTTGGCCGTTTGATTAGAGATGATGAGTTGACGGTTGGGAACTTCTTCAAAGAGTTCTTCAGTATGGAGATGATTCCTAGAGCTCAGGATGGGCGGGATATTGTAGCGATGTTTAAATATCTGCTCTATTTCACCAATAAACCCCCTCAATATAATCGTATCTGTTGGAAGGAGAAGTTTGATTACTTCGCGCCTTATTGGGGTATCCCTATTCTTGGGCCAGCAGGTGCGGCGTTGTGGTGGAGGGATGAGTTTACTCAGATCTTCCCGGGTTGGCTGCTGAATGCCTTCTATATCATGCACACCGATGAAGCGTTGCTGGCAGCGCTATTTATCTTTTTTGTTCATTGGTACAACGTCCATTACGCACCGGAAAAATTTCCGTTGGGTACGGTCTTTTTGACCGGTTATCTGTCAGAGGCGGATATGATTCACGAGCACTATGCAGAGTACACTGAGACGATGAAAGCAGAAGGTCTTGAACATGAAATTAAGCTGCAAGGCCACCACTAAGGTCGGGAGATTATAATGCTGAACCTGATCAAAACAGTAATTAGTAAGTTATATATATTGGTATTGATGGCCTTTACCATTTGGTATGGCTTTTTCCTCTATCCCGTTATATTTGGTCACTCAGCTGACCATGATGTAGAGGTGCTTGTTAGTGAAGAGGAGCATGGCGGTAGCTTTTTAGATGAAGCGCAAAATGAAGAGGAGAGCATGTTTGATGCCGCCTTGAGGGAGCAAGGCAGCACCGCTACAACCAACCTAGGCTACATGGTTGTTGAAGAGCAGTATGTACAGGGCCATTTTCACCATGTGGGTATGAAGGTTGAGTCAGATGACACTAATCTTTGTCTCCGCTGCCATGGTGCTGTGCCGCATGACAAAGCTAAGTCAATTCGTGCTTTTCTCAATATGCATGCATTTTATGTCGCTTGTGAAACATGCCATATCTACCCTAAAGAGGGTGCGTCAGAGTGGGCGTTTAGATGGTATAACAAGGAGACGGGCGATATAATTGCTAATCCCCCTGGTCTGACCAGTCTAGATAAGTCGATGTATGGTAACTACGGCGCAAAAATTGCTCCAGGTTTCCTGAAGTCTGATGGTAACTTTAGGTTTTTAAATGGTACTAAAGAGCGTGCTTTTGTAACGAAATATCTAAAAGAGAAAGATATTCTTAGCTCAACTCAGCAGTCTAAGTTAAAGAAGATTATTCACCGAAACATCAATGAAAAGCCACTGCTGTGCGATAGCTGCCATACATCAAATGAAGATAAGGCCTACCTACCCTTTGTGCAGCTGGGCTACCCAAAGCGTCGTATGTATGACCTGACGAGTACGGAAGTTGTTGGCATGATTGAGAAATATCAGGATTTCTATATGCCGAAGTTCCTATTGCCAGGCGAGGGTTGGCATGAGGGTGATGTTGAGGACGAGAAGTAAAAACACTCACTAGGCTTCGGCTGAGTTAGAGAGTGAGATGCCCTGTACTGAGCGTTCAGTACAGGGCATTTTTTGTTGATATGTCGGCTGGTTTGCAGGAGTCGCTAGATTGGCTTGGCTGACAAGAGTGGGTTTGTTGTGGTATTTTGCTAGGAATTTGTCCAATTAAGGTGGTGAGTTGGGTTCCCTTATAATGCTCTTGTTGGCGGTTCGCTAGGTTTTGAAAAAATGAGAAATAGTGTTCACATCTCACTGCTTGCTGCTGTGCTGGCAGCGTTCTGTATTATGCCTCTTTATGCAGGCAATGCAGCCCCTGAACCCGCATGGCTGCTCGAAAATCCAGAAAAAATCCCCGCTCTATTGGCATCAGGTGAGTTGGCATTTGAAGAGGTGCCTAACCCACATTGGCAGGAGAATAGCTGTGCTGCTTGTCATCAAGGTGAGGTGGAAGCTGGAGGCGCTGTAGCCCCACTGCGCAATGAAAACATAAATGAAATGTGTGCAAACTGCCATGATCCATCAATGGTGGCTGAGTATATACATGCGGTCGATATGAGTCCGCCGGATGATTTTATGGGGCGAATGCCCGATGAGTTCAAGAAATCGATAGAGCAGGCTGGAGGCGTTGTTAGCTGTGTGGCGTGCCATGATCTGCCAATTCAGTGTCTCTCCAGAGGTGGCATTGCACCAAAGAGATTCAACCCGTTCTTTTTTCGTGGGGGGCCTTATAACAGCAGGACTGACCTCTGCTTCAAATGCCATGACCCGATGAGCTATCAGAGAAAAAATCCACATGATCAGATTACTGATGAAGGCGATTTGAATACTGAGGCCTGCTTCTACTGCCATGAAACGACGCCAAACCGAACTAAAAGTCGTGATATTTACGATGTGAGCTTTAACATCAATGAGAGTCTTGAGAAGCTCTGTACGGGGTGCCACCCTTATAAACCGCATCCGGGTGGAGTATGGTTTAGTTCGCGCGGGAGTACAGCAGGTGGTGGCGCTAATCATCTTGTAATGCCGCCTGATGATTTTTTACAGCAGATAATAAAAACCAGGAAACAGTACGATATTGTGATTCCATTAGAGCCTGAGACGGGGCGGATTTTTTGTGCAACTTGCCACAATCCGCATGAGAGGGGTGTGCAATACCTCGCCCCCGCAGATAAAGGTGCAGACGGGTATAAACGACTAAGGCGTACACATATTTGTAGTGTTTGTCATGATATGTGACAGGGTATTCCCCAATTCCCTTGCGGGCTCTTGGGTAATAGAGTACACCCCGCCATGCAGTTGACATGACATAAGTAGGGTATACAGCATGAAAAAAATTGGGCTATTGATCAGCGCCTTTATAATCACACTTGGGATGCCGGCCATATCACAGGCCTTCGTTGATGACGAAGCCTGTTTGATGTGTCACAAATATCCAAAAATGGGTCGTGTCACAAGTGAGGGCTTCCAGAAGTCCTACTATGTGATGCCAGAGGTCTTCTCTAAGACAGTGCATAGAAACGTGCCTTGTCGTGACTGCCACTATTACATTAAACAGCTGCCCCATCGGCCTGTAGAAGAGGGTGTGCGCTGTGATCGTGCTTGTCACTCAATTACAAATCCGTCGACCGGTAAGCCGTTTAACCATAAGTCGATCTACAACACTTTCAAAGAGAGTGTGCATGGTAGAGAGAAAAAAGAGACCGGCCTGGAAAATGATAAGCCCTACTGTATCGACTGCCACACCAACCCGCTCTACAACCCTGACGAAGACGTTCCACCACCTCATATTATTGAACGCTGTGTGGTCTGTCATGAAGACGATAAATTCGCCAACCGCTGGTACAATCACACCAGTCGTCGTATTCGTGAAGTAAAGCGTGACTCTCAAGAGATTGTTGCTCTCTGCTCCCGCTGTCATGAAGACCAAGAGATGTTGCAGCGCCATAAAAAAGCCGCAGATGAAGAGGGGCGCGAAATTGGTGAGAAGTACGTAATCGCTGCAGAGTCCTATAAGAAAAGTTTCCACGGTAAAGTGGCTCAATATGGCGATAAAAATGTAGCAAATTGCCTTGATTGTCACGCCTCAGCAGAGAACTACTATATGAGTGTTCATGAGCTGTTACCATCTCGTGACCCTAAATCCCCTGTTAATGCTGTAAATCGTACAAAAACCTGCCAGAAGTGTCATGAAACAGCTGACCAGAGCTATGCGATGATTGATCCACATCCAACATTCAGGAAAGAGTTGAACAAGTTTAATTACTACTCAGAGACTGTTTATAACTGGGTAGGCAACGTCGCACTGTTTGCATTAATGCTGATGTCTTTGGTGGAGACCATTGGTCGGAAACGTGATGGCGTCTCATGGGCGTTGCGTCGCGGCACAACCTGGCGTGGCCGTGGTTTCAGGAAAAATAAGCGATAGAGATCTTCGATCTCTCTCTCAAGCTGAAAAAATTAAATTGAGGATGAATCCAGAATGAAATTGTCCGAAGAGGCGAGTGGCGTACTAAGTACGTTCCTGCGCCAATATAAAATACCGGAAAAAGATGCGAAAGAGCTGGAAGAGCTAGTTTCCATCATGCCAAGTGATCGAAAGCAGATTTACAAAAATGTGGTCTCCAACCCTGTGGGTGATCTGTTTCGCTATTCGATACATATCCGAATCCAGCATCTGCTGACATTCGTCACCTTCTTGCTATTGGCGTTTACCGGTTTACCGATCCATTATGGTGATGCATTTTGGGCGCTGCCACTGAATGGTCTTTTGGGTGGTGTTGATGTAACACGTGTAGTTCATCGCACATTGGCAGCCGTCATGGTGTTTTCAATGGTCTATCACGTTTTAGGACTGCTGGCTGGTTCAATTCAAAGGATAAGCCAGGGGCGCTTTGATATTCGCCGTACCATTATCCCGATCTTGAAAGATGCTCGCGATTTTATGGCCGATATGTCCTACTTTGCCGGTGGTCGTGAGAACCGTCCAGAGATGGACAAGTTCATGTACAAGCAAAAAATCCACTATTTTGCAGCGGCCTTTGGTAATAGTGTGATGGTCATTTCAGGTTCAAGTTTTCTTTTTCCAGAATTTTGGAATAGTATTTTGCCGGTCGAATATGCATCCAATTTTCAGGAGTTTATGCGTCTATCACACCCTCATGAGGCGCTGTTGGCACTGCTCGTTATTGCATTCTGGCACTGGTATAACGTCCATTTGGCCCCTGGCCGTTTCCCGATGCAGTGGACCTACTTAACAGGGAAACTGACACGTGAACATCAGATAGAAGAGCACTTTATGGAGTACCTGCGTAATTTGGCCGAGCTGCCAAATGAGCGTGCCTATCTGCGTGGCGTTCTGCTTGAAAAAGGCCTGCAGTCGCCGACGGCAGCTGAAGATGCGATGCAAAACACCGTTTTTGCAGATTATCGGGAGTATCTCGCCAACAAAGAGATTGAGGCGCGTACCGCTGCTGCTGAAGAGGTAGGCTCGGTCGAAGAAGGGCGTTAATGCAGACGCCACTCACACCAGGACAGAAAATTATCGCCTACGGGTCGCTGGTTTTTATCCTGCTATGGATGCTATTTAACGTGATCATTATCTGGATGATGTGCGCAGCAAGTTAGTCTGCAAATGCAGGCAGTGTTTTAACTGAGTTAGATATAATATATTTAAGGGTTCCGTCATGGGAAACGCGCTAGAGCTTGATCCGATTTTTATCGTACTCGCAGTGATGATGTTCATCTTCTTTGCGATTGCGATGTTGGTCATCATTGACCATAAAGCCAAAATTCCTGATGTTGATACGGATGATCTTTTCTCAGTTTCTGGTAAACGAGTCAGTCACCCTGTGTGGGCATGGATGGTCTCATTTTGCCTCTGGTGGATTATCGGCAGTTTGATTGTGATTATCTCTTATACAATGATTTCAAACTTTTTGGTTAAAGAGGAAGTTATTGAAGATAGATCTTTTCTAGATAAAGTTGCTATTGAGGCAAATCAGGAGCAAATTCGTCACTTTCACAACTCGCCGAAAGAGGCTCTATATAGTAAAGGTAAGCAACCAGTCTGTTTCTACTGTCATGGCGATTTTCCTCACGCAAAAACACCAATGGTTCGGACACTACTCAATATGCACACCCAGTATGTTGGCTGTATGACTTGTCACGCCGATCCAAAGAAAATTGCAGAAGACCGGATGAGTTTCCGCTGGCTCAACTACTCAGGTATTCCTACAACAGGTAAGCCTTTTGGAATTGAATATGATTCTGTAACGGGCAACTTGATGGAGACGGATGATCAGTACTCTAAGATCGTCCCCTACTATCGAACTGATGATGGCACTGAAGAGCTACTTGAGATTACAGAGGAGGCACCAGAGGCAAAAGAGTTTATCGCTATGCGTGGCCAGTTAACGGCTCAGCAGCAAGGTGCGATCAAAAAGCGGTTCCATAATATTGTGAACCCAAAAGGGCGTTTCTGTACCCGCTGTCACGTGCCACCTGAAGATGAAGATGGGCTATTGCCATTTAGTGAGCTTGGGTTTTCTAAAGAGCGTGCTAGAGCGCTGACCAACCTCAATATTGCCGGCTTGGTGCAGAAGTATAAGAAGTTCTACATGGAGTTGGTTTTCCTTGGTAATGCACCAGAAAATAGCAAGGAGCTTCTAGGTGATGATATTGAACTTCCTGAAGATACGACGTTGATGACAGATGACCCAAGAGCTTGGTGGAAAGAGACTTTTGGCAATGATGAAGATGCTATGGATATGCAGGAGTAGGCTGCCACGAAGCAAAAAAAACGGTATGCTACGAACTTTGTTGTCTGTAGCGAGTAATAGCCGATGTTAGGTCGTTTGATTAGGGCAGCCATGTTGGAGTGGCTGCCCTATTCGTTTCCCCTCTTAATGGTAGCAAGCAGCCTGCTTGCCGCCGCACCTGCCCCCATTCCATTAGGGGAGGTTAAGCACCTTTTTGATTTAGAAATGGCTGATGAGCTGCATATGGCTCTGCCTACTGATGTCGCTATTGGTAATGATGGCCGTATCTACGTTGTTGATGGGGGTAACCATAGAGTTATCGCCTATGATCGTGATGGTAAACATCTTTTTAGTATCGGAAAACGTGGCCGTGCAAAAGGTGATTTTCTTTGGCCGCTAGGGATAGCAACGGATAAAGATGGCCAGGTCTATGTGGCGGACAAAAGTAATAAACGTATTCAAATATTCGATCCCGATGGCACGTTTATCTCAAGCTTCCTTGTCAGGTTCAGGACGGGGGGTATCGGCACACCTATTGATCTTGCAGTGAGTAAGAAAACGGGGCTTATTTTTGTCACGGAACGAGAGCGGCACCACATCATGGTTTTTGAAAATGATGGCACCCCGCTGGGCGGGTGGGGCAAAGAGGGTGTCAACCTAGATGAGTTCCGTTATCCCGCTACTATCGCTTCGCATGAAGGCCTGCTTTATGTCGTTGATTCACTGAATACAGTGGTCAAAATATTTGATGAGCGTGGGCAGTTTCAGTTTCAAATAGGTGAATGGGGAGTTCTCCCAGGCCAATTTTTTCGTCCAAAAGGCATTGCTGTGGATGATAGAGGCTGGTCTTATGTCTCTGATGGTTATATGGATGTTGTTGAGGTGTTTGATGATCAACATAAATTTCACCATGTCATTGCTACAAACGGAAAGAAACACAAATTCTACAGTCCGACAGGAATGGCGGTAGATAATCAAAATCGCCTCTATGTTGCTGAGCAGCTTGGAAATAAAGTCTCGGTGTTTGAGTTGCAATGAAGTTACTGAATAGGACAGTTGCAGGATTTTTGATCGCTCTAATGCTTTTGTTTGTGGGCGATGCTGTTGGGTCAGTTCGTGATATTTCGGCAAAACGTGAGTGTGCTATCTGCCATATCATGTGGCTCAATGAGTTTCAGCAAGAGGATGTTACTCCTCTGGTTGCTTATGACCCCAAGCCCGTTGTTGATACCGGCAAACAAGATATTGTTAGTACAGAGCGTGTCTGCTTCTCCTGCCATGATGGTTTTATCATGGACTCTCGCTTTGCTTGGGTGCGGAAGAAATATTTCCATCCTGTTGGTGTTGTGCCAACAGAAAAAGTCAATATCCCGACACGTGAAGGTCGTCGTATCTTCCCGTTAAATAATGAAGGGAAGATCTACTGTGGCACCTGCCATAGTGCACATGGTGTTAGCTGGAAGCAGAAAGAGTCCCCTGTTTTTTTAAGATCTAAAAATATCGAATCGAGTCTCTGTCTAGCGTGTCATTTAGAGCGTAGTACAGGGCCTAAAGAGGGTAACCATCCCGTTTATCAACCGATACAAAAAATTGAAAAAGAGCTGGTAGATTTTGGTGCAAAATTTGGTGTCAAAGATGGCCAAGCGACGGTTATTTGTCAATCATGTCACCGCGTTCATGGTGCGCGTGACGAAAAAGCGTTAGTTGCACCCAATGAGAATTCTGCTTTGTGTGGGCATTGTCATATTGACCGCTATGCCAAAGATCGTGACGAAGCTGTAGCAATGGCGACTCATCCCGTTAATATAAAATCTGACAAAGTTAAAATTGCCGATGAGATTGTTGAGGTTGGAGGCAAGGTTGGCACCGATGGAGAGATTATTTGCCAGACGTGTCACGCGCCACACTATGCAAAATATGATGCCACAATTTTGGTGAAGCGGAACGTAAAGTCAGCGTTATGCAAAACATGCCATAGCGACAAGAAGATGGTGGCGAATACAAAACATGATCTTTCGTTAGCTAAGGGTGATTTAGAGAATATACGTGAGCAGACGGTTGCTGAAGGTGGCACCTGTAGTGCATGCCATGTGCCCCATGGTGGTAATGGTTTAAAGATGTGGGCAAGGCCGCTTAAAAAAGGTGAAGACCAAGTAGCTGAGCTCTGTTACAGCTGTCACAGTGATGGGCATGTTGCGGCCAAGAAGCAGGTTGGTAAAGAGACGCACCCTATTGGTAAGAAGCTCTCAAATTTAGGCAATGATATCGAACTCTCTGGTTATTCTGAGTCTGGAAAGGCAATGAAGGGTGGAGGGCGTGTCAGCTGTCCAAGTTGTCATAATCCACACCAGTGGGATCCAAATAATGCCAATAAACGCTCAAAACCAGGTGATCCTAGTGATGCCAGTAATCGTTTCTTGCGAGTGGCTAATAACAAGGTAGATTCGCCGCTTTGCCTAAAGTGTCACTCTGATAAAGCAGCCGTCATAGGGACAAAACATGATGGCGCCAATATTGAGGGTGCCATGACGGGTAATGGCGTTTGTGGAACATGCCATCGTGTTCATAAAGGGAAAGGCCCTAGGATGTGGGCGCAGGCCCCGAAGGAGGGTGTAGACCCGATCTCATCGCTCTGTCAAAGCTGTCATGACAAGAAAGGACTGGGCAAAGAGAAACTGGTTGGCAATGAGAGTCATCCTGTCGATGTGGCGATTAATAAACTAGGCATCAAGATATCGAAGGGTAAATGGGAGACCTCTTCAGAGAAGAGCCAAGCTAGTGAAGCACTACACTCTCTTCCGCTATTCGATAAAAAAGGGAAGCGTACTATACAAGAGGGTGCGAGTGTTGCATGTGCAACATGTCATGACCCTCATCGCTGGTCAGCAGCTCAGAATGCTAAAGAGAAGGATCCACTCGTTGAGGGAGACCGAGAGAGCAGTTTCTTACGGATAGCTAATGTTGGTGATGGTGAATTATGCGCTAACTGCCATGTCGATAAGATGCCAATTGTAAAATCCAAACATAACATCGGTAAATTTTCACCTGAAACTGAGAATGCTTTTGATCTGACGGCAGAGAGTAACTACGTTTGTGGCAATTGCCATGTCCCTCATAATGCTAAAGGTAAGCGTTTGTGGGCCAGATCGTTGGATGAAAAGTATGTAGTAACAGAGGCGATGTGCCGCAGCTGTCATCAAAAAACAGGCGTAGCGAAAGATAAATTAGTTGGTGACCATTCACATCCACTCGGTGTGGATACAAGAAATTTGGCCGGTAAAAGTGAGCCAACACTACCACTCTATAACGCCAGAGGTGAGAAAAAAGCGGCAATAGAGCGTGGTCGGGTAAGTTGTCCTAGCTGTCACAATCCGCATCAATGGGATCCAGCAGATGCCGCGAGTACTGCTGGAGTAGAGATGGATGTAGAGGGTGATGCAAGCAATAGCTTTTTGCGTAAACCGGCGGCACCCAATGGTGAGCTTTGCGTTG
>Ga0256834_1000408_pt1 | contig 31298 bp, 43 predicted proteins | sample 4281140metaG_FD_190536 | JGI IMG/M metagenome (GOLD analysis project Ga0256834, IMG submission 190536) | Hydrothermal vent microbial communities from East Pacific Rise, Pacific Ocean - 4281-140 | ecosystem: Environmental > Aquatic > Marine > Hydrothermal vents | place: Pacific Ocean: East...
TTGACTTATTTTATAGAAGCCTCTTCAAAAGTATAGTGATATTTATTTGTTTTGTTGAGTTGTGGGTTAGGTTTGCAGTGGTTTTGAGAAACATGCCAATTACACTCTTTGCTAATGTTTCAAAAACTGTCAGCTTTTTTAGGAGTTTGCAGGTTATCCCTAACCCCCACCCGCTTTTTTTACTTAACCCTTCTAGCTTATTCTCTTACTTCCCTTTTCCCCTCACGGGGAGTGAGTAACGAGCCTTGTGGTCAAATCGCTTAAGAAGTGATTTGAGTTACGAGCGCACTGAGCAACGCTGCGAAGGGCTGGGGTGGGGGGTCAGACATAAAATGGATAGGCTAACCTAAACAGCATCAGCCCCAAGCAAAGCTAATAACCTCACAGCGCTATCAAAATCAATTCGCCTTTTAGTGCGCCTAAGCATTGCTTCGCTATCCTCGCCCCAAACCCGATTACTATAATCTTCATCAACATGAGCCGCACTCCACGCCGCATCTGCATTTATCAATTCATTAAATATGGCGATAGCTAACAGCCCAGAGCCAGTTAATGAGGTAATTAACATTAGAGCAGAAAGAATAAAACTATCTTCTTTTTCAAGTGAAATCTTTAGACATTCAAGAGTTTTCTCAGGTTGCTCTTGATGCACAATGCCAATAGTTGGCAAAAATTTCACCGCAAATTTTTGCGCCAAAACATTAAGCGCACTATCCCAATGTTGTTCCTGCGCCTGCACCAATCCATTTGGCGAATTTGCTCTATAGAGCAAAAGATCCGAACTTGCATATTTGATAATTTCATCTCTTAGCGCTTCTTCAATATTTTCATCACCCTCAAGTGCAGAATTTACCAACCGAGTAGAGGGCATTTTACTTGCGTCAATTTCTCTCTCTTGCGCCTGCCATTCTATTGCCAATTCTTTAGCCAGCGCATTATTTGGCACAATTAAATCTTTTTTGCTTGGAGTTTTTACACCTCGCCCATCGAGCAGAATAGTAAAACCATTTTCAATCTGCTTTATTTCAACATTTTTATAAAATCTTTTCGGCAAAACCCGCTTTTCGTGCGCCTGCGCTCGTCCATAACCATCTTGAATATGTTTTTGAGCGTCTTCTAATATATCTCGCATTATAAATGCCTATCTATTGTATTTATTAAATCGCCAAGTTGTTCAACATAACTCGTTGCGCCAGCTTGTAATAAATCCTGCTTTGATTGATAGCCCCAGCCAACTGCAATAGATTTCACTTTAGCCGATTTTGCCATTCTAATATCAAGAATAGTATCACCAATCATTATTGTATTTTCTTTTGCTACATCTGCCACCGAAATAGCACTATAAATCATTTCAGGATTAGGCTTTGAAAAATTATTATCTGGGGTTTGCAAAGAAGAAAAATAATCAATGATTTTATGCGCCTGTAATGTGCGCTTAGTGCCGTCCATCGACTTACCCGTTGCAATCGCTAGCAAAAATTCAGGACGCTTATTTAGCTCATGTAACATCTCTAAAACATTATCAAATAATGGCTCACTGGCTAAAATATTTTCACGCAACGCTTGGCTATTTACCAGCGTGCCATCGAGATCAAATATTATAAGTTTTTTCTGGCTCATTATGTTTCAGGATCAATTTCTTGCACGTCATACCTATTAGCATCAAAACCAAGCATATTAAATGTCTTTTGCATGTGCGCAGATAAAGGTGCACTTATATCTAGTTTTTTGCCATTGCGTAGCGGCACAACCAAACGGCGAGCGTGTAAATGCAAGCCCTCACCCAAACCCTCTGGGCGTTGCCAATTATAATTGTCTTGTCTGTTATAACGTGGATCATCTAAAATCGGCACGCCTAACTCCATCATGTGCACTCTTAATTGATGCGTGCGCCCAGTCACTGGCTTTAGTGTCACCCATGCAAATTCTCGCCCTGCATGATCAGTTGTAGAATAATAGGTTTGTGAATGTTGTGCGCTTTTTATTTTTTTATCAACCACTGCCATTTGCTCACCATCTGGAGTTTTTTTCTTAGCCAAAAAGCAAGAAATATTACCCTGCATTGGGTTTGGCACGCTAATAGTTATTGCCCAATATATTTTTCTAGCTGAGCGAGAGCGAAATATTTCTCCAAAATGCGAAGCAACCGCTCGGCTTTTTGCAGCTAATAGACAACCCGAAGTATCTCTGTCCAAACGATGCACCAAACGAGGCGCTTCACCCCTTTTATTAGGTAGGCTTTTTAACATTTGATCAATATGGCGCTTAGTACCCGATCCACCCTGAACAGATAATCCGTGTGGCTTGTTAAACACAATCACATCATCATCTTCATAAAGAATTATTGAGCGTAAAAATTCGGCGTCCTTTGTAGAAAATTTAGGCGCAGCTGGTTTTGGTGCATCATCGATTGGTGGAATACGCACCTCTTGCCCCTCAATTAATCGAGTGTTTGTTTTGACACGTTTTTTATCAACTCTTATTTGCCCTGTGCGCAATAGTTTTTGCAACCGCCCAAAGGGAAGTTGCGGAAAATGCAAAGCAAACCAGCGATCAAGGCGCATTTCGCTTTCGCTCTGTTGTACAATTTTTGAACTTACTCCACTCATGTTGGCACTACCGATCTTATAAATATTAAACCCAAAAATAAAGCTGCAACAGAAAGGATGGTCGATAAAAGCGCATAAGAGGCAGCTTGCCCTATTAGATTGCGCTCAAAAAGATAAATAACGTCAAGCGAGAAGGCAGAAAAAGTAGTAAAGCCACCAAGTATGCCAACCGCTAAAAACAATCTGGCTTCTGCTTGAAATTCTGGGGTAAAGCGAGCTAATAAACCAATTAATATCCCCATTAAAAGCGAGCCAAAAATATTAACACTCATTGTAGCTATTGGGAAATAACCACTGTGAAATTTACCAATTAACACCCCAATGCCATAGCGCCCCATAGCACCAAGTGCGCCCCCTGCCCCAACTAATAAAAATGCCTGCATTTTATTTCTCACCTATTTTCATTATTCTTTGAGCGTATAGAGGCGAAATAATCAAGTCGCTTTTTTAGATCACGCTCAAATCCGCGCTCAATCGGGGTATAAAACTTTTGCCGCCCTATTTTTTCAGGAAAATAATCCTGCCCCGAAAACCCCTCTGGCGTATCGTGATCATAAATATAGCTCTCGCCATATTTTTCATCTTTCATTAGCTTGGTTGGTGCATTCAAAATCACCTTTGGCGGCATAGGCGATCCTGTCTGCTTTGCTAGTCTTTTCGCACTCTTAAAAGCCACATAAGCAGCATTAGATTTTGGCGCAAGCGCAAGATAGATGACTACTTGCGCTAAAGATAATTCACCCTCTGGCGTTCCCAACATTTGATATGCATCTCGCCCTGCAATTGCTTGAGGCAAAGCGTTAGGATCAGCTAAGCCAATATCCTCGCTTGCCATACGAATAAGACGGCGAGCCAAAAACATCGGATCTTCACCAGCCCCTATCATACGAGTAAAATAATAAAGCGCTGCATCAGGATCTGATCCACGCACAGATTTATGTAAAGCCGAGATAAGGTTATAATGCTCATCTTGCCCTTTGTCATAGATAGGCGCTCGTCTTTGCACTAGATTTTGCAAGCTCTTGGCATCTAAAATTTCACTCTTTATGCTGGTAGCAAATATATCCTCAACCATATTGAGCAAGGCACGAGCATCACCATCTGCCATTGAAATAAGGCTTTGGCGTGCATTTTTATCAAGCGGCAAATCTTTGCCTAATTCTTTCTCGGCTCGTTTTAAGATTTGCTCTAACTCATTCTCATTAAGCGGCTTTAAGCTAAGAACTTGCGCACGGCTTAATAGGGCTGAGTTTAATTCAAAAGATGGATTTTGTGTTGTTGCACCAACCAAAACTAATGTTCCGTTTTCCATTACTGGTAAAAAACTATCTTGTTGTGCCCGATTAAAGCGATGAATTTCGTCAACGAATAACAGTGTTTTTTTACCCTGCAATCGACCTTGCTTGGCTTTCTCAAAGCATTTTTTAAGATCCGCAACACCAGAAAAAATGGCTGATATTTGCACCAACTCATAATCTACTTCATGTGCCAACAATCTAGCAATAGTGGTTTTACCAGTGCCTGTTGGCCCCCAAAGAATAAGTGAATTAAGGTGATTGCCAGCAATCATGCGCCTTAACGAACCTTTTTGACCTAGCAGGTGCGTTTGACCAATAATTTCATCAAGAGATTTAGGACGCAAGCGTTCGGCAAGTGGACGAGAATTTTCATCTACCTCAAAAAACTCCTTATCTTTGCCAAACAAATCTGCCATTTTTCCTCAAAAAAAAAGCGACTACGAAAAACGCAGCCGCCTTAAAATTTATAATATTTAAGCTTTTACGCTACTGCTGCAGGAGTTTCTTCAACTTCTTCTTTTTCAATAACAGGCCCTGAATCAAGACCTTTAGCGCTTTCATCACGATCAACAAACTCAATCACGCCAACTGGCGCATTGTCACCATAACGAAATCCAGCTTTAAGAACTCTAGTATAGCCGCCTTGTCTATCTTTATAACGAGGACCAAGCACGTCAAACATTTTTTTGACCATTTGCTCATCACGAATTTTAGCGATGGCACGACGGCGAGCATGTAGGTCGCCTTTTTTTGCCAAAGTGATTAGTTTTTCAACGATTGGGCGTAATTCTTTAGCTTTTGCCAAAGTTGTTACAATTTGCTCGTGCTTAATAAGTGACGCAGACATATTTGCAAACATCGCTTTACGATGGCTAGATGTGCGGCTTAATTTACGATGTGCTTTGCCGTGACGCATTTTTACTCTCCTGTCAAACTCTTGACTTTGATTACGCTTTAATAATGATCTTCGTAACGTTTTGCAAGGTCATCAATATTTTCTGGTGGCCAATTTGCTACATCCATACCAAGATGCAAGCCCATCTGTGCCAAAACTTCTTTAATTTCATTCAGTGATTTACGACCAAAATTTGGTGTGCGAAGCATTTCGCCCTCAGATTTTTGGATTAAATCGCCAATATAAACAATGTTGTCATTCTTAAGACAATTAGCTGAACGAACTGAAAATTCAAGTTCATCAACTTTCTTAAGCAGAGCTGGGTTGAACGCTAATTCTGGTGCAGCTTCTGGTACGATTTCTTTTTCTGGTTCATCAAAATTAACAAACACATCAAGTTGATCTTGTAAGATACGAGCAGCAAAAGCAATTGCATCTTCAGGCGTTACAGAGCCATTAGTTTCAACTTGTAATGTTAGTTTATCATAATCAAGAACCTGCCCTTCACGTGTCGCATCAACTTTATAGCTTACACGGCGCACGGGGGAAAACAAACTATCAACTGGAACAAAACCAATAGGAGCATCATCAGGACGGTTATTTTCAGCAGTCGCATAGCCCTTGCCAGTATTAACCGTAAACTCCATGTTAATTTCAGCACCATCATCTAAATGGCAAATAACTAGTTCAGGATTTAGGATTTCAATATCACCGCTAATTTCAATATCGCCAGCAGTAACCGCACCCGCACCCTTTTTATAAAGAGTAAGGCGCTTTGGCCCTTCTTCTTCATAATTAACTGCAATTTCTTTAACAGAAAGTACAATATCAGTAATATCTTCTCTAACACCCGCTATAGAAGAAAATTCATGTAACACACCATCAATCTGAATTGCGGTGATTGCCGCTCCTTGCAAAGAAGAAAGCAACACTCGTCTTAGTGCATTGCCCAATGTTAGTCCAAAACCACGCTCTAGCGGTTCTGCAACAAGTGAAGCTACATTCTTAGTGTTCCCTTGAACAATTTCTAATTTTGTAGGTTTGATCAGTTCTTGCCAGTTTTTCTGGATCATCCTGTCAATGTCCTTTCAGTAATACGGTGTAAATTCACCGTCCGCCATAATCTAAATCTTAGCCCATTTGAAAATCAAATGGCTAAAATAGCTAATAATACTCTACTAAACACGCCGTCTTTTACGTGGACGACACCCATTGTGAGGAATAGTTGTAACGTCACGAATTGATGTGATATTAAACCCTGCTGCTTGCAAAGCCCTAAGCGCTGATTCACGTCCGGAACCCGGCCCCTTAACTTCAACTTCAAGAGTTTTCATACCATGCTCTTGCGCTTTTTTCGCAACATCTTCCCCTGCAACCTGAGCTGCATAAGGAGTAGATTTACGAGAGCCCTTAAAACCCATAATACCAGCTGATGACCAAGCGATAGTATTTCCTTGAACATCGGTGATAGTAATCATTGTATTATTGAAAGATGCGTTTACGTGTGCCACACCATTAGTGATATTTTTGCGTACTTTACGTCGAACGCGGGTAGTTTCGCTTTTAGCCATTTATTTTTATCCATTCGATCTCAAGGCAACTTCAAACTTAAGTCCTAGTTGCTCCACCGATAGTCTCAAAATTGAGAACTATTTTTTCTTTACTGCGCTATTTTTTCTTGCCTGCAATAGCTTTTGCAGGACCTTTACGCGTACGCGCATTTGTATGTGTACGTTGCCCACGAACTGGAAGTCCACGGCGATGACGTATTCCACGATAATTACCTAAATCCATAAGACGTTTGATGTTCATCGCAACAGATCGGCGCAAATCACCTTCAACAATATAGTCTTTGTCAATAGCTTCACGCACCTGAGTAAGCTCAGCATCAGTCATTTCATTGACCCTGCGCTCAGCTGGGATTTTTACTTTTTTGCAGATATCTGCAGCTTTTCTTGCACCAATCCCATGTATATATTGTAACGCAATTAAAACACGTTTGTTAGTTGGAATATTAATGCCTGCAATTCGTGCCACTTGCGCACTCCTTAAAAATTAGTGAGGTTTCTCTCTATTTTACTAATATGAAACCAGATTTAACAATACAAGACCAGCACTCGCTCTTAAAAAGAACCAGTTCTGATCCAAAAGTTTTGATACTGACGATTTCCTAACGATTCCTTTAGACAAAGTCAACAAACTTTGACCTAAATTCTTCGCAATTATAGTTATCCTTCTAAAGCGAGTTTAATTTCGCTTTTTACTTGTTCTATTTCACCCATTCCATCAACAGTTTTCAGCAATCCTAAAGCAGAATAATGCTCTACTAATGGCTGGGTAATTTCATTATAAACATTCAATCTATTTCGAATGACATCTTCATTATCATCTGCTCGTGCCTGCCCGCTTTCTTTGGCACGATTTAAGATGCGCTTCACAAGAATATCAGCTTCTACTTTTAATTCAACAACAGCATCTAATGGCATATTTTTTTCAGCTAGCATTTGCCCAAGAGCTTCCGCTTGCGCAATGGTGCGAGGGAAGCCGTCAAGAATAAAGCCACTTTCACAATCTTTTTCATCAAGACGTTCTGAAATAATGGCATTGACAATTTCATCTGAAACTAAATCACCACGAGCCATGATTTCTTTTGCAGCCAATCCAGTTGGTGTTTTATTTGCTATTGCTTGGCGCAAAATATCACCAGTTGAAAGTTGCACAATATTATATTCGTCCATCAAAAATTGCGCTTGCGTTCCCTTACCTGCTCCCGGTGGGCCTAAAAGTATTAATCTCACTTTTTCTTACCTCCCCCTCTTCTGCTGCCTAGACGTGATTTTTTGACTAGACCTTCATATTGTTGTGCAATTAGATGGCTTTGAATTTGTGAAATAGTATCCAAGGTAACAGTTACCATAATCAACAAAGACGTGCCGCCAATAAACTGGCTAATATTTAATTGAGAGAATAAGAGTTCAGGAATTAGCGCAACGACTGTTAAATATATGGCACCAACCGTTGTAATTCTAGTTAAAACAAAATCAATGTGCGCAGCTGTTCTCTCACCGGGGCGTATACCCGGTATAAAACCACCTGAGCGCTTTAGGTTATTTGCCGTATCGGTTGGGTTAAATACAATCGAAGTATAAAAGAAGGCAAAGAACATAATAAAGGCTGCAAAGAGAATCAAATAAAGCGGTTGCCCTCGACCAAGCAAGGCCGAAACAACTTGTAGCCACTGCGGAGAATCACCTTGTGCGGCAAATGATGCAAGCGTTGCTGGCATAAGCAAAAGCGACGAGCCAAAAATAACAGGGATAACACCTGCTGTATTTAGCTTAAGCGGTAGATGAGAAGTATCACCTTGAAACAATTTATTGCCTACTTGGCGCTTTGGATATTGAATTAACAAACGACGTTGGGCACGTTCAAAGAATACGATAACAGCAATAACTACAATCGCTAGAACCAACATGCCAATAACAGCGATAGTTGGTAGTGCACCTGTACGGCTTAATTCGAGGGTTTGTGCAATAGTTCCTGGTAAATTGGCAACAATTCCTGCAAAAATAATTAACGAGATACCGTTTCCAACTCCACGAGCGGTAATTTGTTCACCAAGCCACATCAAGAACATAGTGCCGCCAACCAGCGTAATCATTGTTGAAATTCTAAAGAACCAACCCGGATCAAGCACAACACCGGGGCTTGATTCTAGGCCAATGGCAATACCATATGCTTGCACTGTACAAAAAGCTACTGTGAGATAACGAGTATATTGGTTGATTTTTCTACGTCCTGCCTCGCCGCCCTCTTTTTTAAGAGCTTCGAGCTTTGGCATAGAAGATGACATAACCTGAATAACGATTGAGGCGGTAATATATGGAATAAGGTTGAGGGCAAAAATTGCCATACGCTCAACCGCACCACCCGCAAACATATTAAATAAACCAACAACACCTTGTGAGGCTTGCTCAAACGTCTGCGCATACGCATCAGGATCAATGCCCGGCATTGGAATATATGTACCAATCCGATAAATCAACAAAGCACCTAGCGTAAACCAGATGCGTTTTTGTAGTTGTTTGGCTTTACCAAAGGTGGCAAAACTTAAATTGCTGGCCAGTTGTTCGGCTGCGGATGCCATTATATATCCTTTAGTAAATTTATATTATTTTTTTGCTTCTTTAACTTCAGGCAAATTTACCTTACCACCAGTTTCTTCAATTATTTTAAGAGCACCGCTTGATGCGTGTAAAACATTAAATGTAACTTTTTTAGCACTAAACTCACCGCCAGCAATTAGACGAACGCCATCTTTTGCACGACGAATAACACCAGATGCAACAAGTGCCGCACTGTCAATAACAGCTTTTGCATCAAGTTTACCTGCATCAATCGCTCTTTGTATTCTATCTAAGCGTACTGCATTGAGTTTTTTAGCAAACGGGTTGTTAAAACCACGTTTTGGCATACGCATGTGAAGTGGCATTTGCCCACCTTCAAAACCTTTAATCGCTACACCTGAACGAGACTTTTGCCCCTTCATGCCACGACCACCAGTTTTTCCTTTGCCAGAACCAATGCCACGCCCAACACGAATACGTTTCTTTGTAGCACCCGCATTATCACTAATTGTGTTCAAACGCATTTTTTTACCCTTTATAATTCTAGATCCTTTTTATTTTGATGATATCAAAATTAGGCTCTAAGTCTTTGTTTGTTGCATTTTCGAGCTGGATAACTGCGTACACTTATCCCACTTTTCTTGAAAATGCTTATTTCTCGTCAACAACGCTTACGAGATGAGAGATTTTATTAATCATGCCACGTACTTGTGGAGTATCTTTTAGTGTGCGAGTGCGGTTCATCTTATTGAGACCAAGACCAACAAGTGTTGCACGTTGCTTTTTTTCACGTCGAATCGGTGATCCGGTTTGTTTTACTGTTACTGTTTTATCAGCCATTATCTTCTCCTAAGCTCAATTTATTGCTAAATTAAGCATCAACCCCTGCATCACTGCGGCGAGCCTGTAATTCTGAAACTTTTAGTCCACGACGATTAGCAACTGAGCGAGGGCTATCAACATTTTGTAGCGCATCAAATGTAGCTCTAATCATATTATATGGATTTGCACTACCTTGCGATTTCGCAACAATATCGTTAATGCCAAGCGTTTCAAATACTGCACGCATTGGACCACCAGCAATAATACCAGTACCTGGAGGCGCTGCACGTAAAATAACTTTACCAGCTCCGTGACGTCCCTTTACATCATGATGCAAAGTGCGGGCTTCACGCAATGGAACACGAATTAGCTGACGCTTAGCCTGTTCACTTGCCTTACGAATAGCTTCTGGAACTTCACGAGCTTTGCCGTGACCAAAACCTACACGACCCTTTTGATCGCCAATCACCACGAGTGCCGCAAAGCTAAAGCGTTTACCGCCCTTTACCACTTTGGCCACACGATTAATATGCACTAGGCGATCTACAAATTCGCTCTCACGCTCTTGATCTTTTCTCATCGCTTGTCTTTCATTTACCTAATTGTTCAATTTATCTTTTATTAAAACTTCAACCCAGCCTCACGAGCGCCATCTGCCAAAGCTTTTACGCGACCATGAAAAATATATGATCCACGATCAAAAACCACTTCACTAACTTTAGCTTTTTTAGCACGTTCAGCTATTAATTTACCAGCCTCAACAGCAGCTTCTTGTGAAGAGCCTTTTTTGATCTTTGATTTAATGTCACTATCCAATGTTGAAGCCGCAACTAATGTGTTACCAGTGCTATCATCAATGATTTGCGCATAAATATTTTTATCGGAGCGAAAAACACTAAGACGAGGACGACCAGCGGCACGAGCTTTAACTGCTTTGCGTACTCTTGCCTTACGGCGGTTTGTGGTATTATTTCGATTTGCCATCTTAGTCTAGTCCTTAATTTGAAAAGATTATCTCTTCTTATTTATTTCTTTTTGCCTTCTTTGCGGAAAACAAATTCATCTGCATAACGTACACCTTTGCCCTTATAAGGCTCTGGTGGGCGAAAAGCACGAATATTTGCAGCTACTTGCCCAACTTGTTGTTTATCAATACCTGTAACAATAATTTCAGTTGGTGATGGAGTTGCTAATTTTATTCCGCTTGGTGCTTTATAAATAACATCATGAGAAAAACCAAGTAACAGCTTTATATCAGAGCCTTGCATTGCAGCACGAAAACCAACGCCACTAATTGCTAGTTTTTTCTCAAAACCTTTTGTAACACCTGTAACAATATTTTGCACAAGCGAGCGGAATGTTCCCCAAGCAGCACGAGCTTCTTTGGTTTCATTCACAGGCTCAATTACGATGCCTTCATCTGTCTGTTTGGCATTTACAACATCGATTAATTCGACACTGAGCTCGCCCTTTGGACCTTTTGCTGTTACCGTTTTATTATTAATCGTGACGCTTGCGCCATTTAACTTAACGGGTTGTTTGCCAGTACGTGACATATTTTCAAACCTTCTTGGTTCTAACCTTTTTCAGGCCTACCTTGTTTTCTTTTTAACACCGATCATTCTTCAACTAGAAGACGCGGCACAATACTTCACCACCAACATTTTTTGAGCGAGCTTCATGATCCGCCATAACGCCTTTTGGCGTACTTAAGATTGAAACACCTAGTCCATTTGCAACTAGTGGTATGTTTTTTACAGATGCGTAAACACGACGACCAGGACGTGATACACGTTGTAATTCACGAATAACGGGTTCTTCATCAAGGTATTTTAACTCAATACTAAATTCAGAAGAGCCATTATCAAATTTTGTTTCTGAATAGTCACGAATGAAACCTTCAGATTTTAGAACATCTAAAACACTACCACGTAATGTTGAAGCAGGTGTAACAACATTATCACGCAAACGCATATGTGCGTTTCTAATGCGAGTTAACATGTCACCGATTGGATCAGAAAGAGCCATATTGTTTTCTCCTTACCAGCTTGACTTAACGAGGCCAGGAATTTGACCAAAATTACCAAGTTCGCGTAATGCGATGCGGCTTAATTTTAATTTACGATAATAACCACGTGGACGACCGCTAATTTCACAACGATTACGCACCCGAACAGGAGACGCATTACGTGGCAATTCAGAAAGCGTAATGGTTGCCTTAAAACGCTCATCTAGTGGCAAAGTCTTATCATTGATAATTGCTTTGAGCGCTGAACGCTTGCCCGCATATTGCTTTGAGAGCAATATGCGTCTTTTATTTTTTTCAATCGAGCTAGTCTTAGCCATTCATTTAGTCCTTTTTATATCCACTCAATTATTGAATGAAGGGAAATTTGAAAGCAGCAAGAAGAGCACGTGCTTCTTCATCAGTCTTTGCAGTGGTACAAACAATAATATCCATACCCCACATCTGATCTACTTTCTCATAATCAATTTCAGGAAACACGATATGTTCCTTAATGCCCATTGCGAAATTGCCACGCCCATCGAAACTTTTTGCGTTAAGCCCACGAAAATCTCGAACACGAGGCAATGCGATATTCACAAAGCGATCGACAAAATCGTACATACGACTTTTGCGCAATGTTACTTTAACGCCAAGCGGCATATCTTCACGCACCTTAAAACCAGCAATAGATTTACGTGCATAAGTGATGATTGGCTTTTGACCAGCAATCAGTTCCATATCAGCAGCAGCTGATTTAATTTTCTTAGTATCAGCTACAGTTTCACCAACCCCCATATTGAGGACAATTTTATCAAGTTTTGGAACTTGCATTGGGTTTTTATAACCAAACTCTTTAGTCATTTTAGCACGAATAATATCATTATATTCTGTGCGAAGACGTGGGATATATATATTAGCCATCGATAGTTTCTCCACTACGTTTGGCGAATCTTGTTTTCACGCCGTCTTTAATTTGAAATCCAACTCTGGTTGGCTTGCCTGTCTTTGGATCAGCAAAAGCCAAGTTAGAAAGATGAATTGAAGCTTCTTTAGAATAGATGCCCGCTTCTTGAGATTGTGTTTGCTTAGTATGACGGCGCATCATGTTTACACCTTGAACTAAAGCACGGTTTTTATTGACGATAATTTCTAAAACCTCGCCAGTTTTACCTTGATCTTTACCTGTTAACACGACGACTTTATCGCCTTTTTTAATTTTAGCGGCCATTTTTACAGCACCTCCGGCGCAAGAGAAATAATTTTCATGTGCTTCTTTGCACGTAATTCACGTGGCACTGGGCCAAAAATACGAGTGCCAATAGGCTCTTGGTTAGCATTTATCAAAACTGCTGCATTTTTATCAAAGCGAATTACAGTACCATCATTGCGACGAATTTCAAAAGCGGTACGAACCACAACAGCCTTCATCACCTGACCTTTTTTCACTTTTCCACGTGGAATAGCGTCTTTAATTGATACCACAATAATATCACCAACAGATGCATATTTGCGGTGTGAACCGCCTAACACCTTGATGCACATTACACGACGAGCGCCTGAATTATCGGCTACCTCTAAATTTGTTTGCATCTGAATCATTTTCTTGATGCCCTTTATTAATTGCGGATTATCACTATGATTTACCGCGACCTAAATTATTACTCATTAAGCGTTAGAGATTACTCTCCAGCGCTTATTCTTTGAAATCGGAACACATTCCACAATAGACACCATCTCGCCGATTTTAATCGTATTTGATTCATCGTGCGCATGGTACTTCTTGGAACGGCGAACCGTTTTCTTTAATAGTGGGTGAGTAAAGCGACGCTCTACTCGTACCACGATTGTTTTTTCATTTTTGTCCGAAACTACTGTTCCGTGTAAAATTCGTTTTGGCATATCTTAACTCGTTTCTAAGCTTTTGCTTTGTTCTTCAGCAAGCACCGTCTTTACACGTGCAATATCACGACGCACTTCTCTAACCCGAGAAGTTGATTCTAATTGTTGTGTTGCTCTTTGAAAGCGCAAGTTAAACTGCTCTTTCTTTAGTGCAACTAATGTGTCTTTGAGCTCATCAATAGTCTTAGCTCTTACGTCACTGGCTTTCATCTTCTAAGCCCCTTAATCGGCAATGCGGCTAACAAACCGCGTTTTAATTGGCAGCTTCATTGCTGCAAGTCTTAGTGCTTCACGAGCTACTTCTTCGCTAACACCGTCTAATTCAAACATTACTCGTCCGGGATGAACTCGTGCTGCCCAATATTCTACTGAGCCTTTGCCCTTACCCATACGAACTTCTGTAGGCTTCTTTGAAACTGGCACATCAGGAAAAACCCTGATCCACACACGACCAGCACGTTTCATATGACGTGTCATCGCACGACGTGCAGCCTCAATTTGACGAGCCGTAACGCGCTCAGGCTCGAGTGCTTTAAGTCCAAACTGACCAAAAGTTAGTGTATAACCACCTTTGGCAACTCCGTGGATGCGACCCTTATGAGCTTTACGGAATTTAGTGCGTTTTGGTTGTAACATATTTCACCTATTCCTATCTTTTGGCCGTATCGTGGCGACGTGGTTTTTGTGATCCTGGTCCACCCGCTTCGCTTGCACGACGCTCGTGAGCTGAGGGGTCATGTTCCATTACATCACCTTTATAAATCCAAACTTTGATACCAATAATACCATAAGTTGTATCTGCTTCTGCAACACCATAATCAATATCAGCACGCAAAGTATGAAGAGGAACTCTGCCCTCACGATACCATTCTGTACGAGCAATATCTGTTCCACCTAAGCGACCTGCAACATTAACACGAATACCACCAATACCCATACGCATGGCTGTTTGCACTGCTCGCTTCATTGCACGACGAAATGCAACACGGCGTTCAAGTTGTTGTGCAATACCTTGAGCAACAAGATTAGCATCAACTTCAGGCTTACGAACTTCAACAATATTAATATTAACATCGCTTTCAGTAAATTTCTTAACTTTGCCCTTTAGCTTTTCAATATCAGCGCCTTTTTTGCCAATAACGATACCGGGGCGTGCAGTATGAATAAATACACGACATTTACGGTGTGGGCGCTCAATAGTAATCTTTGAAACCGCTGCTTGTTTTAGCTCTTTTTTGAGCATTTTGCGGATTTTAAGATCCTCTTGCAACAATGCGCCATATTCACCCTTATTGGCGAACCAACGAGATTCCCATGTGCGATTAATACCGAGGCGCAAGCCAATTGGATTTATCTTTTGACCCATTATACGGCCTCCTCAACTTCACGCACAACAATAGTTAAATGCGCAAAAGGTTTTTGAACTTGTGCTGATTTACCACGACCACGTGCACGAAAACGTTTCATTACCAGTGAATTTCCGACATAGGCTTCAGCAACAACTAAAGCATCTAGTTCAAGGTTGTGATTATTTTCAGCGTTAGCAATGGCGCTTTCTAATGTTTTTCTAACAGCATTAGCAATTCTTTTTGGTGAGAATGAAAGATCATCTAGTGCTTTTTGAACTTTTAAACCACGAATTTGCTGAGCTACAAGATTAAGCTTTTGCGGAGATGTGCGAACTGAGCGCAAAACCGCTTTGGCTTCATTATCTTTTAGAGCACGTAATGTTTTTGGCTTGCTCATGATTAACTCCTCTTAACCTTCTTGTCAGCCGTATGACCATAAAAGGTACGAGTTGGGGCAAATTCACCAAACTTATGACCAATCATATCTTCTGAAATATTTACAGGAATATGTTTTCTGCCATTATAAACGCCAAATGTTAGACCTACAAATTGAGGTAAAATCGTTGAGCGACGTGACCAAATTTTAATAACCTCATTACGACCGCTTTCACGGCTTTTTTCGGCTTTTTTTAATAAATACCCATCAACAAATGGGCCTTTCCAAACAGAGCGAGTCATATTCTATCTGCCCTTCTTCTTAGCGTGACGGGAGCGAACAATAAATTGATCGGTTGATTTATTCTTACGAGTTCTCTTACCCTTAGTTGGCTGTCCCCAAGGAGAAACTGGGTGACGGCCACCAGAAGTACGTCCTTCACCACCACCGTGCGGGTGATCTACTGGGTTCATGGCAACACCACGAACTGATGGGCGTCTGCCAAGCCAGCGATTACGGCCGGCTTTACCAAGATTGGTATTTGAGTGATCTGGATTTGAAACTGCACCAACTGTTGCAAGACAAGTTCCATGAACTTTACGTTGCTCACCAGAATTAAGACGCAAAGTTGCCCAACCCTGATCACGACCAACATATTGCGCATAAGCCCCAGCTGAGCGAGCAACCTGTGCCCCTTTGCCCGGTTTCATCTCAATATTATGAACGATTGTTCCAACTGGCATTCTTTCAAGCGGCATAGTGTTACCCGGCTTAACGTCAACAGCGTCACGAGAAGAGATAACCTTATCCCCTGCCCCAAGACGTTGAGGTGCCACAATATATGCTTGCTCACCATCATCATAAGTAATTAGTGCAATGAAGGCTGTGCGGTTTGGATCATATTCAATCCGCTCAACAGTGCCCACCACATCATATTTTGTGCGCCTAAAATCAATCAAACGATATGTGCGCTTATGACCACCACCACGCCGACGTGATGTAATGCGACCTTTATTATTGCGACCACCTGATTTGGTGAGGCCTTGTGTCAATTTCTTGACTGGCTTGCCATTATGAAGCTCTGAGCGGTCAATGCCGATAAGAGCGCGCCTACCTGGCGAAGTTGGATTATATTGCTTTAATGCCATTTATCTTTTCCTCGCCTATAGACCTGTCGCAATGTCAATGTGTTGACCATCAACAAGAGTGACTATTGCTTTTTTAACATCAATTCTACGGCCCTTAATTCCACGAAAACGCTTCGTCTTGCCTTTGCGAATATTTGTATTTACTGCTTTAACCTTAACAGAAAACAACGCTTCAACAGCCTTTTTAATTTGCGGCTTAGTTGCATCTATTGCTACATCAAATACTACTTGATTATTTTCAGAAGCAATAGTTGATTTTTCTGTAACTACTGGGTTGCGGATAATATCGTAATTTGAAACTTTACTCATGCTAGTCGTGCCTCCAAAGCAACAATTGCAGCTTTAGTTAAAACAAGCTTATTGCGACGTAAAATATCATATACATTAATACCCTGAACTGGAAGAACATCAATCATTGGCACATTTTGCGCACCAAGTGAGAAATTCTTATTTAGTTCTGCACCATCAATAATCAATGCATTGCTCAAACCAAGAGTTTCAAATAATTTTCTTGCGCTAGAAGTTTTAGCATCTTTCGCTTCTGCTTTATCAAGCACGATTAACTCGCCAGCTTTTGCCTTTGCACTAAGCGCATGTTTCAGCGCTAATGCACGAACTTTTTTCGGCAGAACAAAAGCATGTGATCTTGGGGTTGGACCAAAAGCACGGCCACCACCTCTAAAAAGATTAGCTTTTCTGGTTGAGTGACGTGCGCCGCCCGACCCTTTTTGTGGTACAAATTTTTTCATTGAACCACGAATTTCTGAACGGTTCTTAACATCGTGCGTACCAGCTTGGCGTTTTGCTAATTGATAACGAACCATGCGCTGTAAAATATCTTGTCGTGGCTCAAGACCAAACAATTTCTCATTCAAATCAATTTTACCAGAAGCTTTGCCGCTAAGATTTGTAACTTTAAGTTCCATTATTCTTCTCCTCCCTCAGCAGCTTCATTTGCAACAGCTTTTTCAGCAGTTTTCACTTCTTTTTTAGCTTCTACTTTAACTTCAGGAGCTTTGAAAGAACCCGGAAATGCAACATCTTTTGGTGATGGCTTTTTAACAGCGTCTTGAACTCTAATCCAACCACCCTTTGATCCCGGAACAGAACCTTTTACCATAATAAGACCACGTTCAACATCTGTTTTAACAACTTCAACATTTTGCGTAGTCACTCGCTCATCACCCATGTGACCAGCCATTTTCTTGCCCTTGAAAACTTTACCCGGGTCTTGTGAGTTACCAGTTGAGCCATGCGATCTGTGAGAGATTGAAACACCGTGAGTTGCACGAAGCCCGCTAAAATTGTGACGTTTCATTGCGCCAGCAAAACCCTTACCAATCGATGTACCGGTTACATCAACTAACTGACCTTCTTTGAAATGATCAGCAAGCATAGATGAGCCAACTTCAATAAGGTTTTGCTCACTAACACGAAATTCACCAACGTGGCGCTTTGGCTCAACTTTAGCAAACGCAAATTGCCCGCGTTGAGCTTTTGGTGTGTTCTTAACTTTTGCGGCACCAGCTCCAAGTTGCAAAGCGGTATAGCCATCTTTATCTACAGTTCGCTGAGCTACCACTTGGCAGTTTTGCAGACCCAAAACGGTGACAGGAATAAGAGTTCCGTCCTCGTTAAATATGCGGGTCATTCCCAGCTTCTGAGCGATCAATCCAGAGCGCATCACTTCTACCTTCTTTCAAGCTTAAGAGATAATTTTTGTAATAAAATCATTCTCTTGTTATAGTTTTTGCATTTTCAACTTCAAGGAAAAACCAAGAAGCAAATGCCTAAAGTTTAATTTCTACATCTACACCAGAGGCAAGATCTAGCTTCATAAGTGCATCAACAGTTTGCGGTGTTGGATCAATAATATCCAAAAGCCTCTTATGTGTGCGAATTTCAAATTGTTCACGACTTTTCTTGTCCACGTGCGGCGAGCGGTTGACGGTATATTTGTCAATTCTCGTTGGCAGTGGGATTGGACCACGAACTTGAGCACCAGTACGCTTCGCCGTATTGACGATTTCACGTGTTGAGCTATCTAGCACACGATGGTCAAACGCTTTAAGCCTTATGCGAATGTTTTGAGAATTCATCTGTCTTCTTTTCTAACTGTTAAAGTGATGCGACACTTATGCGCCGCATCAAAACATTTATTTATTCAACTAATCAACGATTTTTGCAACAACACCTGAACCAACTGTTCTTCCACCTTCACGAATAGCGAAACGTAGTTTCTCTTCCATGGCGATTGGAACGATAAGTTCAACGTTAATTTCAACATTATCACCCGGCATAACCATTTCCACACCATCTTTAAGAGTTACAACACCTGTAACGTCTGTTGTACGGAAGTAAAATTGTGGGCGGTAATTTGTGAAGAATGGAGTATGACGGCCACCTTCATTTTTTGTCAAAATATATGCTTCTGCAATAAATTTTGTGTGCGGATTAACTGATCCCGGCGCACAAAGCACTTGACCACGTTCAACTTGCTCACGATCAATACCACGAATAAGCGCACCAATATTATCACCCGCTTCACCTCTATCAAGCAATTTGCGGAACATTTCAACACCAGTACAAGTTGTTTTTTGTGTTTCTTTAATGCCAACGATTTCAATTTCATCACCAACGTTAATAACACCACGTTCAACACGACCAGTAACAACTGTACCACGGCCTGAAATTGAGAAAACATCTTCAATCGGCATTAGGAACGGCTGATCAATCGGACGAACAGGTTGTGGGATATATTCATCAACTGCTTTCATTAGCTCAAGAATTGCGTTTTTGCCAATTTCGTCATCACGACCTTCAACAGCTGCAAGAGCTGAGCCACGAATGATTGGAATATCATCACCAGGAAAATCATACATATCAAGCAATTCACGAATTTCCATTTCAACAAGCTCAAGTAGCTCTTCATCATCTACTTGATCAACTTTATTTAGGAACACTACCATAGCTGGAACACCAACCTGTTTCGCCAACAAGATATGCTCACGAGTTTGAGGCATTGGGCCATCAGCTGCTGATACAACAAGGATACCACCATCCATTTGGGCTGCACCAGTAATCATATTTTTGACATAATCGGCGTGACCTGGGCAATCAACGTGCGCATAGTGACGATTTTCTGTTTCATATTCAACGTGAGCAGTTGAAATTGTAATGCCACGAGCTTTTTCCTCAGGAGCTTTATCAATTTCATCAAATGCAGTTGCTACGCCACCACTTGCTTCAGCTAAAACCTTAGAAATAGCAGCAGTTAGAGTTGTTTTACCATGATCAACGTGACCAATTGTACCGACGTTACAGTGTGGCTTACTGCGATCAAATTTTTCTTTAGCCATTTTCTTTCTCCGTTTTCATTAGCTCTAAGAGCCAACCTTCTAATCTAATTAATTTATTCAAAATCAGGAATATTTTTCCATAACTTCGACGGCAACCGCTTTGGGTACCTGTTCATAGTGATCAAACACCATAGTATATTGTGCGCGACCCTGACTCATGGAGCGCAAATTATTTACATAACCAAACATATTGGCAAGTGGTACATACGCATTAATTACTTGAGCAATACCACGACTTTCAGTGCCCTGAATTTGTCCACGACGTGAATTAAGATCGCCAATAACATCACCCATATAGTCTTCAGGCGTTACAACTTCAACCTTCATTACAGGCTCAAGTATTTTTGGCCCCGCTTGAGCTAAAGCTTCACGAAAACCTGCACGACCTGCAATTTCAAAAGCCAGAACCGAACTATCAACATCGTGATAAGCACCATCATTAAGCGTTACTTTTACGTCAATAATAGGGAAGCCGATTAAAATACCAGCACCCATAACGCTATTGATACCTTTTTCAACACCCGGAATATATTCTTTTGGAACATTACCGCCAACAACTTTTGATTCAAAGGTGAAACCTTCACCGACTTCATTTGGCTCAATAGTCATCTTAACACGAGCAAACTGACCAGAACCACCGGATTGTTTTTTATGGGTATAATCAATATCAGTTGAGCGAGTAATAGTCTCACGATAAGCAACTTGTGGCTGGCCAATATTTGCTTCAACACCAAATTCACGCTTCATACGATCAATCAAAATATCAAGATGCAATTCGCCCATACCAGCAATAATTGTTTGCCCACTCTCTTCATCTGATTTAACTCTAAAACTAGGATCTTCTGCCGCCAAACGATTTAGCGCAATGCCCATTTTTTCTTGATCAGCTTTAGTTTTTGGCTCAACCGCAATTTCAATAACAGGATCAGGAAACTCCATACGCTCCAAGATAACTGGCGAACTAGCAGCTGAAAGCGTATCACCTGTTGTTGTATCTTTAAGACCAACGATTGCTACAATATCACCAGCAAACGCTTCAGTAATTTGCTCACGAGAATTTGAGTGCATTTCAAACATACGACCAACACGCTCACGCTTGTCCTTAACGGTATTTTGAACCATTGAGCCTTGCTCTAACTTACCTGAGTAAATACGGCAAAATGTAAGTGATCCCATATGCGGATCATTAGCAATCTTAAATGCTAACATTGAGAATGGAGCATCATCGGATGGCTCACGAATAACTTCTTCTTCAGTTTTTGCATCAATTCCAGTAATAGGAGGAACATCAAGAGGAGACGGAAGAAAGTCAATCACTGCATCAAGTAATGGCTGGACACCTTTGTTTTTAAAGGCAGAACCACAAAGCACAGGGAAAAACGTCACATCGCAAGTACCCTTGCGGATAAGCCTACGAATAGTATCATTATCAGGCATTTCACCTTCAAGATAAGCCATCATTACATCATCATCAAGATCTGCAATAGTTTCTATCATTTTCAAACGAAACTCTTGTGCTTTTTCTTTAAGGTCTTCAGGAATTTCAACAACGTCCCACTGCGCACCAAGATCTTCTGAACGCCAAATACGTGCATTCATCTCAATCAGATCAACAATACCAACAAATTCACTTTCAGCACCAATTGGAAGCTGAGTAACAACTGGAGTACCACCAAGACGGCTTTCAATCATTTCAACACAACGATAGAAATCAGCGCCAATTTTGTCCATTTTATTGACAAAAATCATACGTGGAACTTTATATTTATCAGCTTGACGCCAAACAGTTTCAGTTTGCGGCTCAACACCAGCATTGGCATCAAGAAGCGCTATTGCACCATCAAGCACTCGCAATGATCTTTCAACTTCGATAGTAAAATCAACGTGGCCTGGTGTATCAATTATATTAAAGCGATGCTTTTTGCCGTCACGATCGTTCCAAAAAGTGGTGGTTGCGGCAGAGGTAATAGTGATACCACGCTCTTGCTCTTGCTCCATCCAATCCATAGTGGCAGCGCCATCATGAACTTCACCGATCTTGTGACTTTTCCCCGTATAATAAAGGATACGTTCGGTAGTTGTGGTCTTACCCGCATCAATATGCGCCATAATACCAAAATTACGGTAATCTTTAATGTCGTACTCACGTGCCATAATATTAACTCTAAACCTCTACCAACGATAATGCGAGAATGCACGGTTGGCATCTGCCATCTTGTGCGTATCTTCACGTTTTTTAACTGCTTGCCCACGACCATTAACTGCATCCATCAATTCACCTGAAAGACGGCCAACCATAGTATCTTCACCACGCTTACGAGCGCTCTCAATTAGCCAACGAATAGCAAGTGCTTGTTGGCGTTCTGTACGAACCTCAACTGGAACCTGATAAGTTGCACCACCAACACGGCGAGAGCGAACTTCAACTGAAGGACGAATATTTTCTAGCGCTTGATGAAACACAGAAATTGGGTCTTGCTTTGAACGTTCAAGCACCAAATCAAACGCACCATATACAATACGCTCAGCGGTAGATTTTTTACCATCTAGCATTAATGAGTTCATAAACTTAGTTACAACTAGATCGCCAAATTTGGGATCTGGATTAACTTCACGTTTTACTGCACGGTGCCTACGAGACATATCTATGTTTTCCTATTTATTTTGGACGCTTAGCGCCATATTTTGAACGGCGCTGTCTACGGTCTTTTACGCTTTGCGTATCAAGCACGCCACGTAAAATATGATAACGAACACCCGGAAGATCACGAACACGACCACCACGAATAAGCACAACAGAGTGCTCTTGCAGATTATGTCCCTCACCCGGAATATATGAAATTACTTCACGCTGATTAGTCAAGCGCACCTTGGCAACTTTACGCAAAGCAGAATTCGGTTTCTTTGGTGTTGTTGTATAAACACGAGTGCAAACGCCACGCTTTTGTGGGTTAGCCTCCATCGCAGGAACTTTATTACGCTTTGGCTTTTTTTGCCTTGGCTTTCTTATCAGTTGGTTAATGGTCGGCATTTTCGCTCAAACCCTTAGTTTTACTGTTTCAATTCTCTCTTTTTGAATAGGCACAACATACATTCAAAACGCTAGCCCGTCCCTATTAGGGGGCGGTAGCGTCTTTTCTTACACAGCGGAACACTTTATCTATCTCACGCCGATGGGCTGGATTTCAAAACATTCATGTACTCGACGATGTTAGCGTCTATTCCCTAAGCGATGTGTTTGATCTGTCTGATTACCCAATCTTTGCGATTGAAAACCTAAAAACAAAATCACGACCTAACGCGAAGTTGGGCTGGCTATACCTTCCCCTAGCATCCTCGTCAAGGAAATTTAGCATATTTTTCAAAAATAATGCCCCTATTATTAAAAACACTGTTTTTATAAGAATTAATGGACTATTAAAAGCAAATTGACAGTTTTTTTACTCAAAAATTACGTAATTGGGTCAGAATTACGTAACTAATCTTTATCTATGCCTCACATTAATAATTCACAGCGAATCTGATTGGCAGAATCAAATTTTGCTTGTTAATTTCAATTTTAATGTGCTTTATGATTAGCATATAATTATTCAACAATGAATGGAGATGATAATGAATATCAAAATTATAGCATTTGTAGCTTTATCCTCAGTAGTATTTTCCTCTAATTCTTTTGCACAAACGCTAATTGATGGGTCAAACATAGATGAAATTGTAAATATTGCTACAGGTTATGGATCTGCTACTTTGCAACGTAATGATGAGGGAGAACCTGCTATAAGAGGTAGGATTGAGGGCAACCCATATTACTTAACTTTTAGGAACTGCACAGAAGAGAATTCTTGTGAAGATTTCTATTTTCAATCATTTATAATCAAGCCAGTTATAGATTTTAAAAAAGCCAACGAGTGGAATTTTAATAAGCGTTGGACAAAACTATATTTTGACGATGACGATGACGCAACGCTTGAAATGGATGTTAATCTTGGTGGTGGCGTTACAATTACTAATGTTGAGCAAGCTTTTTCTATATGGTCGCAACATATGGAAAGCTTTTATGATGATTTTTTGGAGAAGAAGTAATGGGTTTTATATATCTCACGCTAACTCGCTTTTCTTTCCGCTCACGCCGCTAGGCTGCTCACGCTCCGACCTGCCGATCCGAAGCTCGAAGAGCGTAGGTTGGTGGGGCGGCACACTTTATCCCGCTCACGCCACTAAGGCTAGCGCTGGCGTGCCCAAGGCTCGCTGTACTGATAGAATAAATATTAAACGTTAGTAGAATTTATCTCACGTTGCTTAATCATCGTTTATTGACGTGCTTTTAAGTTTTTTGTGAAATATCTGTTTGATGATTAAAAAACTTGCACAATATCTAATATTGATTCTAATTGCATTTGCTCCTTTGAGTGCATTTTCACAAACCTTAATTGATGGCTCAAACATTGATGAAATTGTTGTGACCGCTCGCCAGTTTGGCAGTGCTACACTTTCTTATCAGGCAGATCGCAATCCAAAAATAATCGGTAAAATTGATAATATTCCCTATTCCATCAGATTTAGGAATTGTTCTACGCAATTTATTTGCGAGGATATGAATTTTCGAGTTGGGTTTTTAATTAAGCCAACGAGTGAAATTATCAATAAATGGAATCAAGCTAAGCGTTTTTCTAGGGCGTATCTTGATAATGAGGGCGATGCAATTTTAGAGATGGATATTATTTTGCAGGGCGGAATTTCTGAGGCCAATTTAAGCGAAACATTTTCTTATTGGCGATTGTCCCTTGCTGGTTTTACTTCTCATATTGGCTTCAAATAATCAACTCAGATACATCACACTCCAAGTAGCAGTCTTGGTAAATAAAGCACAATAGCTGGAAAGGCTATTAAAGCCGCAATGGTTAGCGCATCAGCGATGAAAAATGGTGATACGCCCCAAAACACATCTTGCACCGAAATATCAGGTCGCACCCCTGCCACCACAAAACAATTTAGCCCAATGGGCGGCGTAATTAGACATAGCTCCGCCATCTTCACCACAATAATGCCAAACCAAATTGAAAAACCAACCGCACCCATACCAAATGCCGCATCTGCCGCCAACACATCTTCACCACCATTTAGCGCAATCACCGCAGGATAAACTATTGGGAGCGTCAAAACCAACATGCCGATTGCGTCCATAAACATGCCCAACACGGCGTAGGCCAATAATATCATTACTAAAATCATCATCGGGCTGGCACTAAGTGAAGTAATCCAATCTGAAAAAACACCGGGTAAATCTGCAAAGCCTAAAAAGCGTACATAAATCAAAACGCCCCAAATAATAGTGAAAATCATCACCGATAATTTTGCAGTTTCAAGCAATGCTCTTTTTAGCTGTTGCCAGCGCATACCCTTTAGTAGTGCCATAATAAGTACCACAAAAGCCCCAAGCGCCCCACCCTCAGTTGGCGTGCCCCACGCATCTCCGCCAAATGGATTATAGATAAAGAAAATAATTATCATCACCACAAAGAAAATCGGGAACACTCCGGGTAAAGAAGCAAAGCGTTCTTTCCAAGTAAATCCTGTAACGGGCGGCCCTAGTTTTTTCCAAACCATCGCCATAAGAACAATCATGCCGCCATATATAAGCGCAGAAAACGCACCCGGTAAAAACCCAGCAATTAATAATGCCCCAACATCTTGCTCAACAATAATCGCATAAATCACCAAAATAGCTGATGGTGGAATTAGCGAAGCCAGCGTGCCAGCCGCTGCAACAACACCAGCGGCAAAGCGCTTATCATAACCAATTTTAAGCATTTCAGGAATTGCAATGCGAGCAAAAACCGCACTAGTTGCAACTGATGCACCAGAAACGGCAGCAAAACCAGCCGTTGCAAATACTGTCGAAACCGCTAAACCACCCGGAAGCCAAGCAATCCATTTTTTCGCCGCATCAAACAGCGATTTAGTCAAGCCAGCATAATAGGCTAAAAAACCAATAAGAATAAATGTCGGAATAAGCGAAAGCGCTTGCATAGAAATTTTTGAATGTGGTACTTGGCCAGCAGTTTTCACCGCAACCGTTAGCGCCCAAACAAAATCATCACCAGCATAATTTTTCTTCGCCCAAAACACCCATACCAAACCAACAAGGCCTGTTAAAGCAGCGGCAAAGCCAACTCGCATACCCGCAAATACTAAAAATAACATTCCGCCCGAAACAATAAGCCCAATAGTTGTACTATCCATTACAAGCGCTCCTGCTTATTTTGTTCTATATCATCATCAAAACCCGAAACCGTTTCAGCTTCTTTAGCGGCAACAGTTGCCGCATCTTCAACCAATGGCACGGCAATGGGCGAGCTTGTGCCTGAAATTATGGCGCTTAAATATCCCCATAATTGCAAAAATAAGCGCAAAACAAGTACCGAAAAAGCAACTGGAATTAAAAGTTTCATTGGCCATAATGGCAAGCGAATATCAAGACTAGAATCTCTACTCCATAGGGGCGCAGACATATCAAAACTGCGCTGAAAATGCGCAAATGTTCCCCAAACAATCAGCATCATAAGAATAAGCATCGCCAAAGTAGTAATAAATTCGGCAACCCAAAGCGAGCGACCTTTTAGCTTGCCAATTAAAATATCCATACGAATATGACCACCAAGCCGTTGCACATAAGCAATTCCCATAAAGGCAATTAACGGCATGGCTTGCTCTATCCAATCAACATAACCGGGGATTGGCTGATTAAAAATATTACGACCACTAACGCTAACAACCGCCAATAATACGAGACCGAAAACCGCCAAACCACTAACAAGTGCTAAAACCGTCTCGACCTTAAAAAGCGATCGATCCAAACGACTAAGAAGCGACTTATCTTCTAATACTGATGATGCGCCAGACATTATTCACTCCCCAAAAAAACCTTGCCCCAAAAAAGAAACTTGCCGCCAACATTGCTGATGGCGACAAGTATTAATCATAATTAATTACTTAGCAATCAAGCCAGTTACAAGATCATATAGCTCTTGTGCTGGAAGGCCACGTGCATTATTTTCTTCAATCCACGCGGCAGCCGCAGGCCCTGCAACTGCTTCTTTAAAGGCTGCAAGTTCTGCATCAGTATAAGTAATGCTTTCAATGCCTTTTTCAGCTAGCTTTGGACCCCAAGCGTCCATTGTTTTGCCGTTATATGAAGCAATATAGAAATCTAGCGCTTCATCAACAGAGCCAAGAAGTGCTTCTTTATTTGCATCTGTTAGAGCATTAAGAGCATCAGTATTGACAACAACTGGGCAGTTTACTGTTCCCGGATTTAGGTTAGTTGTCCACCATTTTCCGCTTTCAACAGTACCAAACGCCATATGAGCATGTGGAGCAAAAGCTACAGCTTTTACAACGCCACTATCAAGTGCTTGGCGTACTTCTGATGCAGACATTGAAGTTGGCACAGCATCAATCGCTGCCATTGCTTTACCAATACCACCAGTTGCACGAACTGTTAGGCCTTTATAATCTGCCAAAGTTTTAGGCGCATCACCAACACCAACAATATTATATTGCGGTAGTGGAGAAGGCATCAACAAAGTTGCGTTCCAGCGAGCTAAATCCGCAGCAACCGCTGGGTTTTTATAAACTGCTTGTGAAATTTCACGCTCTTGCTCTAGTGTTGTTACACCAAGAAACGGCAATTCTAGAACTGTAATTGATGGGTTTTTATCGGCATGATAACCAGCACAAAACTGCGCCATTTCAAAAGCACCAATAGAAATACCATCAAGATTTTCTTTATTCTTAGATAGTCCGCCATAAGAAAGATTTAGCGTAAATTCGCCTTTAGTTTTTTCGCTCACCAATTCAGCAAGTTTTTCAACGTGAGCAGTAAAAGCGCGTGGCTTGCCCCAAAGCGAAACATTCCATTCAGTCGCCATTGCTTCACCAACAAATGCTAATGAAACCAGCGTAATTGCAGTAGTTTTAAGTAGATTTTTCAATTTTTTTCCTCCCAAAGGATATCTCAAAGCCATAACATTTGACTTTTCTGACGCTAAATTAAACAATAAAACACCATAAGCCCATGAAGAAATCCGCCTTATGCACAAAATCGCCCTGCGGATTATTGCCAATTTATGCAGTGACTAATGTGCTGAAATTCGCACTTGGATAAAATACTTGAATATTACCAGATATTAGGTAATTAAATTTAACTTTTCTTGATACAAATCAATGACATTTCCTGTTAAGTTATCTAGCCTAAATGCTGTAATATCTGCAATTCTGGTCTTGTTCGTCTAAGTAGACGATGCAGTTTTGCGCTGATCTTGCGGATAAATTTAACAATGGAGGTGGTAGTATGTTTCTTCTTAAATATGATGGGCGCAGGTTTTCTAAATCTAGCAAGATGTTATCAGTGGGTGCTCTTGCAGGTCTGGCTGGTGGGTTAGCAGAGATTTTATGGATTGCTTTATATAGCAACCTTTCAGGTAGTGAGGCAGCGATTGTAGCACGTGGAGTGACGCAGTCATTATTCCCTCAAATTACGACACTTAGCAGTTCATTATCATTGGGGATTGCAATCCATATGGCGCTAGCAATCATACTTGGAATAGCAATTTTAATTTTTGTGCGCTCTTTTTTGCCAAAAACAGCTCCAGCCATGCTTGAGCCGCTTATGGTTATTGGGTTGCTGGCTTTAGTTTGGGTAATAAATTTCTTCGTCATATTACCTGTTGTTAATCCATCATTTGTTACGCTGGTACCTTATAGCATAAGTTTAATATCCAAACTTTTATTTGGGATAAGTTCAGCTTTGATTTTTACTCTGTTCAATCAACAAAGTAGATCCAAAAATAGAGTTGAGAAAAAGTAGGGATATCCAATGGGTTTCTTGCATTCTTATCCTTGATTGAGGTCTTTGTGGGAGTGCTTGTCGCAAAGCAGTTCAGAATAGTCAAACGGTAGCATTATGGATTGCTTTACTCACCTAACGGCTCTCTTGCAATGACATCGAATATTATTCGCAGGGGGGCCCTATGCCCCTAAAGCAACTCATCTTTTCTTAATCCCAGCTTCACAATCTTCTCGTTTAGCGTGCGTCGCCCAATTCCTAGTGCTTCGGCTACTGCGTCCATACGCCCCTGATGATTTTTTATTGCTTGTCCTATTAGTTGCTTTTCAAATGCCGCCACTGCACCACGTAATGTTTCTGGCACATCGTCTGGCTCGCCATTGCGTGCTATTGCTTTTGCCACCGAGCCGCCGCCTCGCCTTGCCGCTAGCACTCGCCGTTCGGCAACATGGCGTAATTCACGCACATTTCCTGCCCATTCATGCGATAAAAGTGCTGCGATATCGTCTGAAGTGAATGCTAGAGTTGCAATTTCGTAAAGCAGTGCTTGCTGGCCTAAAAAATGCTCAAACAACAATATTATATCTTCTTTCCTCTCTCTTAGTGGAGGCAAATTTAAAACCACATTATTAAGCCGATAAAACAAATCTCGTCTAAACCGACCATGCTCAACAGCATTTTCTAAATTTTCATTTGAAGCAGAAATAATTCGCACATTTACCTTTGTTGGCGCACTATCCCCAAGCATAAAAAATTCTTGCGTTTCAATCACACGTAAAAATTTAGCCTGAATTTCAAGCGGCATAGTGCCAAGTTCATCAAGGAATAAAGACCCCCTATCAGCTCTCAAAAAAGCCCCATTGCTCTTACCCTTTACACCAAACATATAGGGTTCAAAGTTCTCTAGTGGAATAGTTGCGCAATTCATCACGACGAATGGCTCGCTTGCACGACCCCCAAGATCGTGCATAGCTCTGGCAACGAGGCTCTTACCAGTACCAGTTTCTCCTAATAACATCACAGGACTATCAGTTGCGCTAAGATCAAATATTTCCTCACGCAGTAATTTTATCTTAAAATTTTCTCCTAAAAATATTCTATCAAGCCCCGAAAGCGAGTTAAGCCTTGCTCTAAGTCGTGCAGTTTCTAGCGCTTGGCGATGTTGTCTTGCGCCATTTCTTAAAGCCGCTAACAAGCGATACGGATCAAATGGTTTTTCAATAAAACTATACGCCCCCTCCTGCATGGCTTTAACTGCAATAGGAATATCGCCATGAGCAGAAATCAAAACTATTGGCGGTGATAAATCATTCTTTATATTTTCCAATAATTCCAACCCACTCATAGCGGGCATTCTAACGTCGCTCAAAATAACATCAGGGCAAATATCTTTTAAGCGAGTAAGAACATCTTGCCCCTTAGTAAAAATCTCTACCTGCCAGCCCGATTTTTCAAGCAAGGTTTTAAGCGAATGACGCATTGATTTATCATCATCAACCACAAAAACCAGATGAGCAGTTTTACTTTGCGCTTCCATTATTCTTCCTTCTCAACAACTGGAATTTTTACGATAAAAATCGCACCACCGCTTTCAATATTCTCAGCTTCAAAAAACCCTTCATGCTCTTTAACAATCGCAGCCGAAATAGCCAGACCAAGCCCCATGCCATCTCCCGATGCTCGTGTTGTATGAAACGGCTCTTTTAATTGTTCAAGCGAGCTAGTCCCCAAACCATGCCCACTATCTTTAACCGATATAATGCCAAACTTGCCCTGTTTCTTTATAATTATTTCCATTTCACAAATGTTGCAATCCTCCATTGCAGCGATTGAGTTACGCACTAAATTTACCAGTACTTGCTCAAGGCGCAAGCGATTAGCCTTTACGAGTACAGGTTCTGGCGATAGTTTAACATTCAGCTTTATATTTGCGTCATTAATATCTGCACTAACTAAAATATCTGTGCCTGCCCAAAGTTTCCTAAGGTCAACTATTTCCATCTCTTTATCACTCGGCTTGGCAAAAAACCGCAACTGCTTAGTGATATTAATCATACGCCTAACAATGCCACTAAGATTTTTTATGCTTAGCTCTCGCTCTTTACTATCCTTATCAAATTCAGCCGCTGCAAGATAGTTTTGCATTGCCGAAATTGGCTGCCCCAATTCATGCGTAACGGATGCTGAAAGTTGCCCTAATGCCGCCAATTTACTGTTCCTCGCAAGTTCAGATTGCGCTCTTTCTAAGCGTCTTTCCGCAGCTCGCCTTTCATCAATCTCTTGGGCTAATTTTTTGTTAGTTTTTTGTAATTGTTCTCTGTCAGCTTGCGAGGCATTAAGGGCTGAGCGAATTCTTTCAGAACGTAAAAACACCGCCAAAGTAAGCAAAATTGAAGCAATAATTGCGAGGCCAATAACAGCAAACCATGCTCGCTCAACAACACGGCGCTCATCTGCTAAAAAGTGCAAAGTCCAGCCAAGCCGTGAAACTGAACTTTTGGCATGAATGTATTTTTTGCCGTTTAATACGACATTGCCCGCCCCTATATTTTCCCAATCT
>Ga0256834_1000409_pt1 | contig 31220 bp, 32 predicted proteins | sample 4281140metaG_FD_190536 | JGI IMG/M metagenome (GOLD analysis project Ga0256834, IMG submission 190536) | Hydrothermal vent microbial communities from East Pacific Rise, Pacific Ocean - 4281-140 | ecosystem: Environmental > Aquatic > Marine > Hydrothermal vents | place: Pacific Ocean: East...
TAAAAAGAGGAGATAAAAAACCTATATCCCCTTGTAAAGTATATGCTACTGCACATAAAATACTTCTAAACTTAAATGATTTTGGTATCACGAATACAGCCAAGAAAAAGGTATCGTTAAGTACTGAATCGTACACACAAAAGTTAAACCAAGCCAAAAAGATGATAGATGAAGGTGCATGTTTGATGCAGATGAAGTATTATTTACGTGGTGAGGAACATCAAGCTTATTATTTTGCAAAGTCTGAGGGAAAACAAGCATGTGGACGAGAAGAAGGAGCATTTACTTTAGATGTTGCTAAAGTAAATGCCAAAGAAAACTGTGAAAAGATGGCAAAAGAGAAGAAGATAAAGTCAGGGTGTACACTTCTTGCCCAAAACTTTGAGATAATTGCACAACTAGATACTTCAAAAAAGGGTACTTCAAAAAAAATTACTACCAAAAAAGTAAATGCTGAGGCAGTAAGAGATCTATTTTTAGTAGTAAAAAAGAAACAAACACAAAATGCTAAAGCAAAGCCTCTAGATATGAATAAACCACAATCTTTAGAAAAGTCTATATACCTTGCAGTACAAACCTACAATAAAAATTTACCAAGTATGATGGATGAGGAACTACGCTTAGATAAGGTAAGTGCAGAGGGCAATAAAATGATATTTCACTACACACTTGTACATTTTACACCTCAGAGTATGGGAGAAAACAAGCTAAAGTCACTTATGTATGAAGATATTAAAACGCAAGTATGTACAGACAAAGATACGAAGATAATGTTAAAAAAAGGGATGTTAGTGGATTATATGTATATAGGAAAAAATAAAAAGCATATTACTACTTTTGCATTTGATGCGAAAACATGTGGATATATAACGAATGTAGAGCAGATAAAGAAAAATATATTGAATATGCTTAAGCCTAAGTAGTGCTTAATTAATTTTTAATGCTTGGAAGTTTTTTACAAAGCGAAAAAAATCGCTTTGAGCGCATTTAGTTTTTAGGGTTTGCTAAAAATGCAAGTGTGAGTGTATCTAAGTTATTTATGAGTTTTTGTTTAACATAGAGTTTTTTACTATAAAAAAGTGAAAGTAGACCACTATTATTTATGCCTAAAATAAACGAATAGTTACCAAACTTATAGCGTTTTAAGCCCTTTGAAGTAGGAGGTTCTTCTATATTTTCTATTTGAAAATGAATGCCATTTGGAAAGTCGTAAGGGTAGACTGTATCATCTTCTTTGATACTCACTTTCCCTAAGTCTGAAATCACTTGTAACGCAAGTTTGTTGTCAAGTTCATGTACTTTTATATTATATGTACCAAATTCTATGTTCATGATAATCCTTGTATTTTAAACGTAAATAGTATTATAGTATATTTTTCTTGTTATCGTTGGAGTATGCGTTATCATCGAGGAGAGACTATGAAAGAACCTAATAATTCACCAGTTTAAAACACCTAAAACGGTATACATAAGAAGCCTAAAAAAAGGTATATATATCTATAAACAAAGCCTCAACCGTAAACAACTGTCAAGTGCAATCCAAAAATGTACCAGTTAGCAACTAAAAAAGTTGCACCTCAAGTTAAAAATCTATATCTTAAGAAGCTCACGTAAATTAGAAAGTGAAATAAAACGCAATGTAGAGATGATATGGTTTACACCAAGTTATAAGATATAATGTTGAAGAAGGTGTTAATCTTGAACACTACACGGGTAAAATAAAACCAGACTTGTCAAAAATTGGCAGAGTTAAAAATTGGATAAGCTAAAGTGATGCTATATAGGGGGAATAAGTGGTGGGTCGGGGGAGACTCGAACTCCCGACCACTCGGTTATGAGCCGAGTGCTCTAACCAACTGAGCTACCGACCCGTTAGAAAGATACTTAATTTATGTATCTATTTTTTCTTCGAAATCATGGATATTTTCGAGTCAGAAGTATATCTACTGTAGTCTTTAAAAGTAATTAAATTTTGCAAAATTCCAAAAATTACTGCAAAAATAATAAATGAGGTTCCTCCATGGCTAAACATGGGTAGAGGTAAGCCCACTACTGGAGCCATACCTATGACCATATAGATATTGACTCCCATATAAACAAAGAGGAGAAATGCCAAACCAGAAGAAAATGCTTTAATGAGATAATCTGATGAAAATTTGGCAGAAATATAGAGTAGGTGAAAGATAAGAATAACATAAAGTCCAATGACTACCATCATACCTTTAAATCCAAATCGTTCTCCAAGATAGGCAAAGATAAAGTCTGTGGAAGAGACGGGAAGGAATTTTAATTGTGTTTGTGTTGCTTCTTCTTTTTTTTGTCCTTCCATACCACCAGAACCTATAGCAATAAGAGCTTGATTGACATGATAGCTAGGCTTACCTACAAAATCTGTAATACGTTTTTTCTGATAAGGTTTTAGTTGACCATAAAGTAAAGGTGCACTAAGTCCTAAAACCACAAGAATAGTAGCCCAAATTCTCCAGTTTATACCAACTATAAATAAAATACCATAGCCCGTAATAAGCAAAACAAGAGCTGTACCTAAGTCAGGTTCTTTGGCAATAAGTATAAACGGGATAACAATAACAATAGAGAGTTTAATAAATTGAAATATGCCATACCCTGTCTCTTCAGGTGGTTTTTTGGAAATGAGAAACCCTAACATCATGATGACAGATACTTTAATGAACTCTGAGGGTTGAATGGTTAGTGCCGTTCCTGGAATTTCAATCCATCTTTGTGCACCTAGTATACTTTTACCTATAAATTCAACAGCAATAAGTAAACCAAGGTTAGCAAGATAAAAGAGTGGAACAAACCACCATATAATACGTCTCCAAGGTATAATAAAAGCTACCAAAAATGCAAGAAAAGCAATAAAGTAGTAAATCATTTGCTTCTTAAAAAGGTGAGGGTTTATTTCTTTTATGAGATAGGAAGAAATAACAAAAAGGGGAATAAGTTGAAGTATTAAAAAATAAGAAAATTTTTTAAAGACACGTTTTTTAGGCTTTATAGTAGCTTCCATACTCATCCTTATTTTTAGGGTATTATATCAGAAGATATATGTTATTTTCGAAGGGTTATTATCTTTTTTATTTATAATTTCAGGGGCAGGTATGATTCCGTTTTATTATTTTAAGCATTTTCAGTCTTTAGGTAGCTGTAGGCATGCTATTACAACAAAAGTGAGTGAAGAACCTTACGCATTTTCCGTGGCTTTACATACGGGAGAAGAAAAAAAAACTATTATTGCAAATCGTCAAAATATTGTTAGGCAATTGGCTTGGCATGAAAATGTATATTTTACTATTGCAAATCAAACACATAGTGATCATATAGCTATTATTAGAGAGCATAAGCACAGAGGTTGGGAACAGATAGATGATGCAATAGAAGATTGTGATGCTTTGATTACTGATAAGAAAGATATTATGTTAACAATTTTAACGGCTGATTGTGTACCTATACTTTTGATGGACACAAAACAAGGTGTCATAGCTGCAGTGCATGCAGGGTGGAGAGGAAGTAAATCTAAAATTGTTGCTAAGACAGTCAATAAAATGTGTAAAATTTTTGATTGTGATACTAAAAATATTATAGTAGGTATTGGACCATCTATAGGAGCATGTTGTTATGAAGTTGATAGTAGTGTCGCAAACTTTTTCGAAAAATCACAAAAGATTGCAATATCCCCAAATGACAAATATATGCTTGATTTACCATTAGCGAATAAAGAACAACTTTTAAGTGTAGGTATCTTAGAATCAAATATTGAAATGAGTCATATTTGTACTGCATGTGAGGTTGATACATTTTTCTCTTATAGAAGAGAAAAAGGCTGTAGTGGTAGATTTATGAGTATGATTGGCTTGAAGTAAAGAGTGTTAATTGATAGACCCATTGATGGAGGTCTAGCATATCTTCATAGACTTTGAAGTTATGTTCTATTACCTTTCCCGAATGAAAAACTTGGTCGGGAGTAAATGTTTTATATGCATACATAGAGCCAAATTTTGCTAAGTATGCGTATGGCTCATCTGTATAGTCTTCAAACTCTCTAGGAAATCTTTTATATTTTGGATCTGCAATTTTATAGCCTTTTCTTTTGAGAGATTCTAGTATAGAGTGAAGCTTTTTACGTTGGGACGCATCTTTAATGTATTCTCTATAGTGACCAAGAAGTTCGGGTTTAAAATTTCGTATGCCTGTGGCTATAAAGATTTCAAAAGGATCATAATGCATATAAAATGAAGCACTTTGCATTCTATGTGTTTCTCCTTGCCAAAAGATAATACCTATACGTTCCTTGATGGGGTCAAGTCTATGAAAACGTGCATCACGGTAAATACGAAAGAGAGATTTGTTTACTTTAGGGATGGCATATATACTAGGAATAAGAATTTGTAAATGTTCACCCATTTCTAAAACATAGGCTTTATTTGGGCTAACAATATACTTTTCATACTCTTCTTTATGTGTGTCTAGCCACTCTTTTGAGTTATGTAGTATGATATTATTTAGAAAGTCTAATCCTTGTTTTGGGAAGCCTAAAAACTCTTGTGAACTTGACATTAAATTCCTTTTAATTTTTGAAGCATTAATCCTAACAACTCATGCCAAAGTATAGTAGCTTTACGTAGAGCTAAACTAGAAAACATATTTAGATAGTTAGGGTACTGAATACCAGAGAGATGGTTAGTAGGTGCAGGGATAGGTGAGAGTCCTTCTTGTTTGAAAAATTTTAAAGCACGTTTCATATGCGAGGCAGAGGTTACAAGGATAAATGGAGCATTACCAATATATTTTTTGGCAGCAAGAGCTTCTTCTTGCGTGTCTTTTGGCATAGATTCTATATGAAGCTTATTTTCTTCAACACCAAGTGCAAGAGCAAGTTTTTTTTGTAAAACTGCTCCAGGAGTGGGATCAAAAAGACCAGTATATCCCGATACTATGATGGTGGGTCTCTTCTCCAATTGTTGATAAAGACGTATGCCTTCATTAAGACGCACAGAAGATACCTCACTGACTTGTGATGTAATAGGAAGGGCAGTATCTGTATGGTGACCATTACCTAGAATATAGATGTATTGTATGTCTTTGGGTGCATTTTGAAGTGTGGGGTAGAGTGTTTCATATTTATAGAGTAGATGGTCAATAAGTGGAGAGTATGAAATAAGGAAAAACCATACGGCACTAAGTGTTAATATAACTTTTGCTTTGAATACCTTATTTTTATAGAGAAATATTAAACCTATCGTTAATAATAAGAGACCTAAAGGAAAGGGCATAAGGAACATTGAAATTATTTTTTTGATTAAAAAAACTATATCCATTTATATTACACATCTACTTTCATTTGCACCCATCTCCATGACTTTCCAAGGTAAGCCTTGTTTGTTAAGTTCCTCCATAAAAGGGTCAGGGTCAAACTCTTCCATGTTGTAGACACCTTTGGCTTGCCACTTGCCTTCTAGCATGAGTTTAGCCCCTATCATGGCTGGTACACCTGTGGTGTAGCTCACTCCTTGGCTAAGTACTTCTGCGTAGCATGACTCATGGTCTGTTATCTGGTAGATGTACACCGTTTTTTCTTTGCCATCTTTCAAGCCTTTAGCAAAGATGCCGATGTTGGTTTTTCCTTTGGTACGAGGTCCAAGACTAGCAGGGTCTGGAAGTAGGGTAGCTAAGAACTCCATAGGGACTATCTTCAAGCCCTTATGTTCTACTTCTTTGATGTCTAACATGCCTACATTCTCTAAACATTTCATGTGCGTAAGGTAGCTCTCACCAAAAGTCATAAAGAAGCGTATACGTTTGAGACCTTTGATGTGCTTGACCAGTGACTCCATTTCTTCATGGTAAAGTAGATAGCTGTCTTTTTCACCCACTTCAGGGTAGTCCCACACTTGCTTGATAGCCATGGGTTCTGTCTCTATCCACTTACCTTGTTCCCAGTAACGCCCTTTTGCTGAGACTTCACGAAGGTTTATCTCAGGGTTAAAGTTTGTTGCAAAAGGGTAGCCATGATCTCCTGCATTACAGTCGAGTATGTCTATGCTGTGTATTTCATCAAAGTAGTGTTTTTGTGCGTACGCACAAAAGACATTGGTCACCCCTGGGTCAAAGCCTGAACCTAGTAGAGCCATAATGTCAGATTTTTTGAAAAGTTCATCTCTCTCCCACTGTTCTTTGTATTCAAATTTTGCCGTGTCTGGGTGTTCGTAGTTGGCTGTGTCTAAGTAGTCAACCCCCGTCTTTGCACAAGCATCCATGATGGTTAGGTCTTGGTAAGGTAATGCCACGTTGATGACGATGTCTGCTTGTACTTTTTCTATCACTTCGACAAGCTCAGTGACCGAATCTGCATCTACTTTAGTTGTCTCTATCTGCACACCAACTTTGTCTAGTACATTTTTTGCGATGCTATCACATTTACTAAGTGTACGCGAAGCAAGGGTTATGTCTCCAAAGGTTTCGCTATTGATAGCACACTTAAACGCCACGACGTTCCCCACGCCTCCTGCACCGATGATAAGGGTTTTTTTACGCATAAAAGACTCCTAAATTAATTGAGATATTTTACCCTAAATAATAGTGGTTTACAATAGTACTTAAGCCAAATAATATAGGTATAAAAATGAGTGTACTAAGTAGTATAAGTGATGTCACATCCTTAGGCTTACAGTCATAAAGCGAAGCTAGGTTTATGTTCGCTACTGCTAAAGGCACCATCATCTCCATAAAAATAATGCCTTGTACAAATAAAGGTAAGTTTGTAAATGAGAGTATAATCATAGTACTAAAAGGTATAATAATGAACTTTTGCCCAAGTGTGCCAAGTAGAAGTTTATTTGAAAGTTCTTTTGGTCTTATACCTTGTAGAAATGTTCCTAATAAAAATAGTTGTAAAACTATCCCTGCGTAGGCACCCATTTTTAAGAACTCTTGTATTTGAGTACTTAGTGGAATACTATATATATTAATTAATATGGCAACTATTGAGGCGGGTATGATAGGGATTTTGATGATGTTAAAGAGAGAGTCTTTGATACTAAATGAGCTACGTGAATAGATGTATACACCGATAATATACACAATCAACACATTTGCAATGTTGATGAGTGTTGTATAAATAACACTTTGTTCACCAAAGAGGGCAATGCCTAGAGGTATACCTATATTACCAGTATTACCTACAAATCCAGCGATACTAAAGATAGCACGTTCTTTAATATCTGTAAATATTAATTTGCTCAAAAGCACTGTAGGTATAAGAAGCATAAGGATAATACTTAAATAGAGTAGAGGAACATAGATATGTTCTGTATATAGTCTAGCAGTAGAAAAACCCCATACTGTCACAAAGGGTTGCAAAAAGTAAACAGAGATGAGGGTAAGTGTCTTAGTACTGATATCGTCTTTAAAGATATATTTAGCCATATAACCAAGGACTATAAATACATAGACAAAAAGTATAGAGAGTAGTGTTGTTATCATGTAAGTATTATACAGTTAATTTATTTTAGCTATTATTCAGTAAATTTTATTCATACAAGTATATACTAAAGTATTGAAGTAATGATTTTTTATTCTTTTTAGGGGAAACATTAATGGCATATATAAAATATTTTGTAATCACTAACATAGTGTTTAATTTATTTTTTCTTTCTGGGCTTATGGCAGAGGGGAATACAACAAAAAAAATTAAGAAAAAAGATATCGATAAATCAGAATCCAAAATTATTATAGGGTCTACAGAAGATATCATGATAGAGCCACCAGAAGTAAAACTTAAGGCGAGAATAGATACTGGTGCAAAAACCACTTCTATTGATGCTAGAAATATAACACCTTTTGAAAGAGATGGTAAGAGGTGGGTTAAGTTTTCTGTGTTTGAGGGTGTAGAAGAACATAAAGTAGAAAGACCAGTGTATGATACCGTACTGATTAAACGACATGGCAATGAATCTCAAAGACGTTACATGATTAAGATGCGTGTGACGGCAGGAGGAGTATCACAGCTTATCCCTGTATCTTTGACAGATAGGAGTAGTTATGAATTTCCTATACTTATTGGTAGAAATTTTTTGAAAGATTATTTTATTGTAGATGTTTCTAAAAAAAATCTATTAAAAAAAATAGAAAAAGATGAGAAAAAATGATTTCTGAAAAATATCATGCTATTAGTGTAGCAACAATTGTTGCTTCTGTAGGACTTTTTCTCCTTTATTATAAGGTTCAGATTCTAGGAATGCCTTTTATGCCAGATGAGACTAAACCAGTCTATAGAATAGAAGCAAAAATTACCTTTGAAGGGAAAGATAAACCTGTACTCGTTTCCATGGCATTACCAGAGAAACAGGAAGGTATGCAAGTTATCTCAGAAGAAGCCTCTTCTTCAGGATATGGTTTTACCAAAGCAAAAACACCCAACGGTAAAAGAGCTGAATGGGCCAAACGAAGAGTTGATGGTTCTCAAATACTGTATTATACTTTTGAACTTGTACTACAAGAATCTTCTGAAACACTAGAAATACCTAAAAAGAAGATATCTCGTCGAAAAAAGGAACTACTGCTTGATATCCCAGTAGAGCTTCAAAGTGCAGCAAAAGACCTTTTAAAAGATGTAAGGTGGCGTTCTGCCGATCCCCATTCATTTACAGCACAACTCATACGTGATTTTTCTGATAAAGACCCTTCTCAGGCAGTTAAAATATTGCTCGCTAAAAGTAATATATCAAAACAAGAGATGCTTTACCATATGTTACGCTATGAAGGACTTACTGTAAAAAAAGTGAATGGTCTTTTTATAGAAGATGCACATCGAAACTTTAGGTTAACTTCTCTTATAGAGGTATTACATAAAAATAAATGGCAACTTTATGATTTGGAAAAAGGAAAAATAGAAAAAGATAAAAAGTTCTTTGTTTGGAGAAAAGGTGGAAATTCTATTCTTGATGTGACAGGAGCAAAAAAATCTAAGGTCACATTTTCTGTGAATAAACGACAAGTACCTACGAGGTATTTAATGGAGAATAAAAATGTAGTTGAAAACTCTGCTATTCTAGATTTCTCACTTTTTACACTGCCGGTCTCTGAACAAAATGCTTTTAGACACATGTTGTTGGTTCCTTTTGGTGCACTCATGGTTGTTTTTCTACGGGTTTTTATTGGTATACGTACATCTGGAACCTTTATGCCTATTTTGATTGCCTTGGCCTTTATGGAAACGACACTTGTTACAGGGTTAATTATGTTTATATTGATTGTAGGTATTGGCTTGGTGATTAGAAGTTATTTGAGTTCACTCAATTTACTTTTAGTAGCAAGGATTTCAGCTGTGGTTATAGTGGTAATTACGATTATGTCATTTATGAGTATTTTAAGCTTTAAACTAGGGATTGAAGAAGCCATGACCATTACCTTTTTCCCTATGATTATTTTGGCATGGACTATTGAAAGAATGTCTATTCTATGGGAAGAAGAGGGTGCAAAAGAGGTATTTGTACAAGGTGGAGGTTCCTTGTTTGTCGCCGTATGTGCTTATTTTGCCATGAGTAATGAACTGGTTGGACACATCACGTTTAATTTCCCCGAAGTCCTTTTGATTTTGTTAGGTATTATTATACTTATGGGACGCTATAGTGGGTATAGGGTGACAGAACTACTACGTTTTAAATCATTTACGGATATATAATGTTTTTTGCAAATCCTTTTAAACTTAAAGCACTAGGTGTCCTTGGTATGAATAAACGTAATGTTTATTGTATTGGTGAACTTAATGATCGTAAACAATATCCTTTAGTAGATAACAAATTAAAAACAAAAGTTTTAGCAGAAACAGCAGCTATTGCTGTACCTAAATTATTAGGAACAGTAAGTAGACAATCTGAAGTGAGGAAAATAGAAAAAATGTTAGAAGGGCTGAATGGATTTGTAATTAAACCAGCTCAAGGTAGTGGGGGTAAAGGTATACTAGTCATCGTAGATAGAAAAGATAATTTCTTTTTTAAACCCAGTGGAGAACATGTTACCTTTAGAGAGATAAAACAGCATATATCTAACACACTCAGTGGACTATACTCTTTAGGTGGAAAACCTGATGTGGCAATGATAGAGGAATTGGTTCAATTTGATCCTATCTTTGAAAAATACAGTTTTGAAGGGGTACCAGATATCCGTATTATTCTCTACAAAGGCTTCCCTGCTATGGCGATGTTACGTTGTTCAACCAAAGAAAGTGATGGCAAAGCAAACTTACATCAAGGGGCAGTAGGTGTTGGTATTGATATTACTACGGGCAAGGCATTGTCTGCTGTCCAACACAACCATCCTGTAGAAAAACATCCTGATACTGGGTATGATTTTTCTGAATTACATATATCACATTGGCAAAACATGCTAGATCTTTCGGCACGTTGTTATGATATGACACAGTTAGGTTACTTGGGTGTAGATATTGTTATAGACAAGGATTTAGGCCCTTTAATACTTGAACTCAATGCCAGACCAGGACTTGCTATACAGATTGCAAATCAGACGGGGATATTAAGACGTTTTGATGTCATAGATAAAGCTCCATCAAATATGTCAGCTGAAGAACGTGTAAGTTTTACATTAGAACATTTTGGTAAAAATATACAATTAGAATTTAAGTTATAAAACTACAGAGAGCATTAATTTACTTTGGATATGATTCAGTCAATAATTACTATTTAGGATATTTATGGATTTTTCGTCATTAGAGACTTGGGGTTATTTTGCTATTGCTTTTTTTGCTTTTGGTGGATCTTTGTTTATTGTCGCTGCTGCTGGAGTATTTTCTTTTATGGGTAAAATGGATTTAACAACAGCTTTAGCAGTGGCAACTGTATCAAACTATGCAGGGGATATGTTTTTATTTTACCTTGGGAAGTATCAGCGTAAAGAGATAGAACCATACTTTGCTAAACATAAACGTAAAATAGCCCTTGCAAGGCTTATTATGCGTAAATATGGCATAGCTGCCATTTTTATACAAAAGTTTTTGTATGGTATTAAAACACTTGTACCACTTTCTATGGCACTCTCTAAGTATGACTTTAAAAAGTTTGGCTTTTACAATATTTTTGCTTCTATTGTCTTTGTACTGACTATTGGGCTTTCTGCTTATTATTCAAGTGAAGCAATTATTGCTATGTTTGGATATATTAAAGAAAATCCTTGGATAGCTCCTGTAATACTCTTTTCTATTGTAGGTGGAGTTTGGTTATTAATGGAGAAAATGACACGAAAAAGGAATTAAGATTTACTTTTTACAAACTTCTCAATACGTCTAATACCTTCACGTATTGTTGTTATATCTATAGCAAATGAAAATCTAAAGTATCCCTCTGCACCAAAGCCAATACCTGGAACAACGGCTACACCAGTAGACTCTAGTAACTCTTTGGCAAACTCTATAGAATCATTAGAAATATCTTTAATATTTACAAAAAGATAAAAAGCACCTTGCGGTTTGAGTACAGAGAGTCCATCTATTTTATTAAAAAGTTCAACTGCTTCATCACACCTACTTTCAAAAGCCCTTCTCATTTGTTCTATCTCTTGATCTACTTCACCTAGAAGTGCAGGTATTGCAGCTTTTTGGGTAATAGAATTGATATTTGAAGTACTTTGTGATTGTAGTTTATTCATAGAAGCTATGAGTTCTTTGTTGGGTGTTGCCAAATATCCAAAACGCCATCCTGTCATAGCTACTGATTTACTCAGACCATTGATAGTCACCGTACGTTGATACATATCTTCACTGATACTTGCAGTAGCAACAAAATCAATATTATAAACCAACTTTTCATACATTTCATCTGAAGCAACAATAATGTTAGTATCTTTTAGTACTTCAGCCAAATCTTCTAACTCACTTCTAGAATAGACAGAACCTGTTGGATTAGAAGGGGTTGTTAATATAAGCATTTTTGTTTTTTTACTAATTGCTTTTTTAAGTTGCTCTGCTGTAATTTTAAAGTTGCCTATTTCATTTGTTTCTATGATTACTGGTATGGCTGATGCATATTTTACAAGTTCAGGATATGTCACCCAATATGGTGCAGGGATAATGACTTCATCTCCGGGATTAAGTACAGATTGAAAAAGGTTAAAGAGGGATTGTTTGGCACCATTACTTACGATGATATCTGAAGGTGTATAATCAAGGTTGTTATCTCTTTTTAGTTTTGTAGCCACTGCTTCAAGAAGTTCAGGTATTCCTGCAACTGCTGTGTACTGTGTAAATCCGTCATTGATTGCTTTAATGGCTTCATCTTTTATAGCTTTTGGTGTCTCAAAATCTGGTTCCCCTGCAGAGAACGAGAGTATATCTTTACCTTGTGCTTTTAAGTCACGAGCAAGTGAAGAGATGGCAATAGTAATAGATGGTGCAAGTGTTTGTATGCGGTCTGATAGCATAAAAATCCTTTAAAATATAATTGGATTATTATATCAAAATGTGGTTAATTTAGTCCATACTATGGATAAAATTATCATATATCTCTTCAAGTTCATTATCTTTTTTCTTAATGGCTTCTTGTTTACCTTTAGGAAGGGCATTTTCAAGTACTTCTATACGTTTAAGGAGGTATTCAAAGATTTCTTTATTAACATCAGGCATAATGTCATGGCTAAGACGTGAGCCTTTTTCTTTACAGCGTATCACACGTGCAGGGATGCCTATGGCAGTTGCCATCATAGGTACATCTTTTACTACTACAGAGTTTGCACCTATTTTTGCTCCATCGCCTATGGTTATGTTTCCTAGTACTTTAGCACCAGCTCCAACAACGACATTATTACCAATGGTTGGGTGACGTTTGTCTCTAGAAGTTCTTACCCCACCCAGTGTCACTTGTTGGTAAATAATGACATCATTACCCACTATAGCAGTCTCACCTATAACAACACCTACACCATGGTCTATAAAAACTCTACGTCCTATGGTAGCTCCAGGATGTATGTCTATCATGGTTAAGAACATACCTATAGCTGAAATAAGACGAGGAATGAAGCGTAAACCTTTTGTATAAAACCAGTGAGCAATACGATGAAAAAAGAGTGCCCATAAACCTGGGTAATTGAAGAAAAGTTCAAAAGTAGAATGCAAAGCAGGGTCATTTCTTTTTACATTAGAAAAATCTTCTTTTATGAGTTTAAATAATTTTATCATGGTTTATATATCTCTTTCTTCTTTAGTGCTTAGTCTTATTTTCTTTGGTCAATAGCTTGTATGGTTTTAAGATAGCTATTTTCACTTAAGTAAAGGTAGAGTTTACCTAAAAGTTCTCTCTTTTCTTCTTTATTTATGTGAGTAGACTCTTCTATGCGGTACTTCAGCGTTTTGTCGATGATGTTTGTATCATAGTCTAGGTCTTCTAGTACATCCATAAGGTTTTGTGCTTCTATGAGTTTGTCTATACTGTACTTTCCCTCTTCATCAAAATGGATGACAGCTTCGGTAGGATGGGTAAAGAGGTTATGTTTCATACCCAAAACTTCTTGGTATGCACCCGTAAGGAAAAAGGCTAAAAAGTACTCTTCTTTACTCACATCAATGTCATGTAAGTAGAGTGGTGATTCACGGTTAAAGCCTAGTTCGCCATCACTGTCACAGGTTATATCCCAAATACTAGCGGGGTTTGTAGGTTTGGTATCTAGATGGTCTAGTGGCATGATAGGGAATTGTTGTGCCAAACCCCAAAAATCAGGCAAAGATTGAAAAGATGAGAAGTTTACAAGGTACTTCTCTTGTATGCGGTCTTGGAGTTTTTTGAGTTCATGAGAACCTTCCCCTCGAAGAAGAAAAATGGACTTCTTGATGATGAGATTTACCAATATCTCTGTATTGGAACGGTCTTCAAGGTCGATGTATCCAAGGTCAAAGAGTGTAAGTAAGCTCTCCATATGGTCAAGTGCATCGTGCAAGTACTCACGGGCATGTTTAGGCGAGAGTGAAGTATAGAGGTCATTTAACTCTTCTATAAGTGGTGGGTTTACTTTTTTAAGACGTAAGCCTTTTTCATTGTACTCTTGTGAAAAAAGCTCTAACACGGGAGCCACCAAAACAGAGTGAGATGCTGCGATGTACCGCCCAGACTCTGTAAAAATGTCAGGCTCATCAACCCCTTTACTCTTTGCTATTTCCTGCATGAGAAAGACAACATCATTTGCAAATTCTTGGAGTGAGTAGTTACGTTCAGTTCTCCCTTCATGTTGGCTATACTCCACAGCTAGTCCCCCACCGATGTTTATGGCACCTAATGCATCTGCCCCACGTTTTTTAAGTTCAGCGTAGATATTACCTGCTTCTCGTAGTGCTTTTTTTAATGGTGCGATGTCAGACATCTGAGACCCTATATGAAAGTGTATCATCCACAAATGACTTAATAAATCATCTTTTTTTAGCATCTCGTAGGCTTCTAAAAGTTCAGTAGAGGTAAGTCCAAACTTAGAAGAATATCCACCACTTTTTGCCCATATACCTATGCCTGCACTATGTAGACGTATGCGTACACCTATTTTGGGAGTAATGGGATTTTTTATGTTAGCGTTAAACTCTTTGTTTACATGTATGATGGTTTCTAGCTCACCCAGACCTTCTATGGTCACGGTAATGTTGTGTCCCATCTTAGCAGCGATGAAACAAAGTGATATCATCTCTTTGTCCTTAAATCCATTGACCGTTATGGGTGCACCCAAAGGCGTCTTAGTCATAGCAATGATAAGCTCAGCCTTGCTTCCAGCTTCAAGTCCATAGTTGTAGTCAGCCGATACTTCCATAAGAGACTCGATGAAGTTAGGAAACTGGTTTACTTTTAGAGGAAAAACAGCTTGGAAGTCACCTTTATAGCTGAACTCTTTTTTAGCCTTTTCGAAAGTACTAAAAAGTGTAGAGATTTGTTTTTCTATGAGGTGAGGAAACCTAAGAAGCAAAGGCCCTTTATAGCCTTTTTCTCTTATCTCTTGGGTGAGTTGAAGCAAAGAGGGTTGTGAAGCATGGTTTACATTAATGGTATCTTTGTCTATGATAAAGTTATCATCACCCCAAATATGTAGACCAAAATGTTTCATTCTCTATACCTCTGTGTAAAGTATGATAATTATATCAAAACTTAATCTAATCTTACCTATAATAGTTACTATGAATGAACAATTTTTAGTGATTAAAATAGAAAATGATTCTCTTAAACTTTTTTCTATAGGAAAATGGACATTGTCATCTATACGTCAAATTGAAATTCAATTGGAGAAAATACCGCATGATAAAAAAATTATATGGGATGTCTCTGATGTAAGTGATTTTGACAGTGCTGGTGTTTTACTTTTTAAAAAATATTATGAACGTTTTAAGGAAGAAACATTAGTAGATGTTATTGCTTATACTTCTGTACAAAAAGAGATGTATGATTTACTAGCAGCACATACGCTAGAAGCTATTCCCCAACGTACAGAACATTATCTTGAAAATCTTGGTAAAAAAGCAGTGAATGCCTATATGGATATGAAAGATTTTATCACATTTATAGGACATGTTTTTGTAGCTATGTTTTATGCACTTTTTAATTTTAAAAATATACGTATCAAGGAGATGGTGTATCATGTACACCATTCTGGCTTTAATGCCTTACTTATTATAGGGTTAACTTCTTTTCTTGTAGGGATGGTTATTGCCTACCAAGGTGCTGTACAGTTGGCAAAGTTTGGTGCAGATATTTTTATTGTTGATACTGTGGGTATTTCTATTGTGCGTGAATTAGGTCCTATGATTACTGCCATAGTTATTGCAGGACGTAGTGGCTCTGCGTATACTGCAGAGATAGGAGCCATGAAAATTACAGAAGAGATTTCAGCGATGCGAACAATGGGATTTGACCCGTATAATTTTTTGGTTTTACCACGTATCTTTGCCCTAATAATCGCTTTACCTTTACTGATATTCTTTTCAGATATTATGGGTATCTTTGGAGGAATGGTTGCCTCGCAGTTACAGTTAAATATTTCTATGGCACAGTTTATAGATAGACTTTATGAAGTGTTAGAGGTTAAACACTATATCTTAGGGATGATAAAGGGACCGGTATTCGCCTTTGTCATTGCTTCGATTGGCTGTTTTCGTGGCTTTCAAGTCTCTGACAATACAGAGAGTCTTGGCTTGCAGACAACTGCAAGTGTTGTCAATGCCATCTTCCTTGTTATTATGTTTGATGCTCTTTTTTCTATCATTTATACAGGACTTGATTTATGAGTAAAGATACAGTGGTCATTGATGTTAAAGATGTGATAACAAAATTTGGAGAACGTATTGTCCATGATGGTGTTACTTTGCATATAAATAAAAATGAAATTTATGGCATATTAGGAGAGAGTGGTTCGGGTAAATCAGTTTTAATGAAAGAGATGATTATGCTTTTAGAACCCTATGATGGAAAGATAGCTATATTAGGGCACACACTCAATACCATAGGGTATAAAGAAGCACAACAACTACGAGAAGAGTGGGGTGTGTTATTTCAGTTTGGTGCACTTTACTCTTCTATGACTATTGCAGAAAATATAGAAGTACAACTTAAAGAATACACCAATATCTCAAAACAAATGCGTGATGAGTTGGTACGTTCTAAAATTGCACTTGTTGGTTTAGATGCACATGTGGGAGCACTTTATCCTTCTGAACTGAGTGGAGGTATGATAAAGAGAGCAGCCCTCGCACGTGCATTGGCGATGGAACCCAAACTTCTTTTTTTGGATGAACCCACTTCAGGACTCGATCCCGTGGGAGCACGTCATTTTGACAAGCTTATCAAAGAACTTCGTGATATGTTGGGGATAACTGTAGTGATGATTACCCATGATTTAGACAGTATTTTTTCTATAGTAGACCGTATGGCTGTTTTAGCAGATAAACATGTCGTAGCACAAGGCACACTTGAAAATGTGCTACAATCAAAACATCCTTTTGTGGAAGAATTTTTTAAAAATGAATATACAAAGCATACATATAGAGACAAAATAGGACTAAAGTAAGGTGAAAAATGTATAGCAAAGTCAATTATACTATGGTAGGGATTTTTGTATTATTGTTTAGTGTGGGTCTTGTTTGGTTTGCTTTTTGGCTTGCCAAATATGGTATTCACCGTGAGTTTGATACCTATAAACTCCTTATGACTGAATCTGTGTCTGGACTTTCAAAAGACTCAGTGGTGAAGCTTCGTGGTGTAGATATTGGACGTGTAAGTGAGATACGTATTGATCCTAACAATATAGAACGCATTGAAGTCTTTTTAAAAATAAAAAGAGGTGTCCCTATTAAAGAAAATATGGTGGCATATACACAAATGTTAGGTGTGACTGGTTTACTTTCCATAGAGATAGGTGGTGGAAGTAATCATGCTAAAACCTTAAAAGCTACAGAAGAGTATATTCCAGTGATACCTACTGCACCTTCATGGTTCACTAAGACAAGAGAAGGTTTGGGAACACTTTCAGATAGGATTACACTTTTGGTGGATTCCACACAAAAGTTATTGAATGAAAAAAATATTGTAACCCTAGGAAAAGTCATTGATAATACAGAAGTGTTCATAGCCAAAGCAGAAGATGTGGAAGATAAAGCCATGCATTCCCTTGATGAAGTTGACAGTACACTGCAAAATTTTAGAGATTCGATGAAAAGTATCAATGTAAAACTTGCACAACTTACGCAAGACTTTAACACCATGCAGAGAGATTTTTCAGGTATTAAAAAAGTAACCATTCCTACCATCAATAAATTGATGCAAACCACTAAAGATTTTAGACGAGTGACACTTAAAGTAGAAAAGAGCTTAGGTAGAGGAGACTATAATTTTCAAAAAATACTTTCTCCCGTACTCATAGAAGTACAAATGCTCTCTAAAGAACTGCGTATATTGTCCAGACAGTTGAGTCAAAATCCAAGTGCACTATTGTTTAAATCACGTAAATCAAGAAAAGGCCCAGGAGAATGAGAATGAGAAAAAGTAAATTTCAATTTCAATATATAGTATTTATGATGGTATGTGTAGGATTTCTTGGCTGTACTAAAGAGCCTGCTTTAAAAGTGTATAGTTTAGAAGTACCACTTATTCAAAAGGTACAGAGCAGTCAACATCGTCATCAAAGTATAAAAATAACCTATCCAAATAGTATCAAAGAACCGATGTCAGATAAAATGTATTTTTCCTACAGTGTAAGTGATAAAGGCAGTTATCAAAACTCACAATGGTCAAATAATATTAATAAGCTTTTACAAGGCACACTTATGGAAACAATAGACAATGCCCATATGTTTAAAACGGTCCTTTCCGATACATCAAGTGTAGAAGAAAATCTTAGATTAGAAAGTGATGTATATACTTTTGAACATAAAGTAAGAGGGGCAGACTCGTATGCTGCTATTTCTATACAGTTTGTATTGATAAATGCAGATACAGGTAGATTGTTACAGAGTAAAAGATTTAGCTACAAAGAACCTACCATAACCGTAGACGCTAAAGGATATGTACAAGCAACCAACCGTGCCCTTACGAGGTTGAGTCGAGACTTGGTGAGATGGTTGCGTTAAAAACTGTCAACCAAAACAGTCTTCTCTTCCTTACTCTCCAAGTCTTTCACCCACACAGTACCATTAGCAAGTTCATCTTCACCTATGAGTACTACGTAACGTGCATTGACTTTGTCTGCACCTTTCATGTGGCTCTTGAAACCTTTTGAACTGTACTCTAGTGTCACTTTAGTCTCTTTGCGTTTGTCTGTAGCTATGGCAAAGAGTTTTTCAACCGCTTCTTCTGTCATAGCACCAAGATAGATGCCCTCACGCGAAACTTCTGGCATCTGTACTAGTTCCATGATACGTTCTATTCCGATAGCAAAGCCTACAGCAGGTGTAGGTTTACCATCTAAAAACTCTACAAGTTTGTCATAACGTCCACCACCTGCGATGGCAGACTGGGAGCCGATGTCGTTACTCACGAACTCAAAGGCTGTTTTGTTGTAGTAGTCTAGTCCACGTACTAGGTTTGTGTCTACTTCGTAGGTAATACCAGCATTATCTAGTAACTTAGTGAGTTGCTTAAAGTCAGAGTCACATTCATCACAGAGGTTCTCTATGAGTTTTGGTGAGTTTACAAGTAATCTTTGACAGGTTTTGTTTTTACAGTCAAGCACTCTAATAGGGTTACTCCCTATGCGTCTGTTACAGTCTTCACAAAGTTCCTCTTTGATGTTGCTTAAAAAGCTCACTAGGTTTTGTTTGTATGGTGGCATACATGTTGTACATCCTAGAGAGTTTATCTGTAAGTCAAAGCCTATGCCTAGAGCCTCAAAGATTTGGCTAATCATGGTGATGATAGTAAAGTCTTCGTACACTGAAGCCTCTCCAAAACTTTCACAACCAAACTGATGAAACTCTCTTAGACGACCTTTTTGTGGTCTTTCATAACGAAACATAGGTCCATAGTAGTAAAATTTTTGTTTCATAGGCTGACGGTCTAGCTTTGCATGTACAAAGGCACGTACCACTCCTGCAGTACCCTCTGGACGCATACAAACGTCGTTGCCACCCTTGTCTTCAAACTGGTACATCTCTTTACTTACGATGTCTGAGCTGTCACCCACAGAGCGTTTAAAAAGTGCAGTCTCTTCGAGTATAGGTGTTTCTATGTAGCTATAGCCGTAACGTTTTGCTATGGTGGTTGCAGTTCTTACGATGTGTACAAATCGTGCAGACTCATCAAATGTGAGGTCTTTCATGCCACGTAGTGGGTTTATCATAAGTTCATCCTTGAATCAAAGGTGAATTGTCTAACGCACCTTTATAAATTATTATTAGAATTATATCTTGATGTAGGTAAAAGTAGATGATGTCAAATTATTCAACATCGAAAGGTTGATAGTATATACGTATTTTGCTTTCTGAAATAAGTATTTTATTTCGCGATGCATCCCACTTCATCAATCCTTTGGGTTTACTAGAAAGTTGGCTATTTTTTTCAAGCATAACATCCTGTGTTCCTTCAGAGAGACGATCAAATATTTTATCTTCTATATAGTAGTTTGATGTATAGTTTTTTACTTTATAGTAAGCTTTATTTTGAAACCTATGGATTCTTTTATTTGATAAATAGTTAGCTAACGATTCTGTCATTTCTTATCCTTTTAATTTAAGTTATGTTTTAAATATTTTTCTATTTTTTTATGTATATCTTCAATATTTTGTGTCGCATCTATAAATAGATGAGGTATCCCAAGTTTAAGTATTGTATCTTTCATATGTTTCTGTACCGTTAAGAGATAGTCTAACCCTCGTAATTCTATACCATCTAGTTCTTTTTGAGAGCTTCTTTCTTGTAAAGTTTCCATATTGGTCAAAAATAAGATGATTTTATCTGGAAAATGTCGGTTAAGAGCAAACTGGTTTAGTGCTACAAGTTCGTCAAAATCAAAGTCTCCATTAGCAAGGGCATAACCTATGCCAGAGAGGAAGCCTCTATCGGATATGACTACTTTATCTTTGTTTGGTTTTAGCACTTCTTCGTAGTGTTCTGCACGATCAGCTAAAAAAAGGAGAAGTTCTGCACGTTTAGAAGCTAAAGAGTCGCTAAGCAGTATCTCTCTGGCTTGTTTGCCAAAGGCAGTGCCTCCAGGTTCATGAGTAGTGACAAGTGATGGGTGTTTGTGTGCAAGTAGTTCTATCTGTGTACTTTTACCACAAGTGTCTATGCCTTCAAATAAAATGTACATTAGCTACGATACCCTTGTATCATCTCTAAGACTTTAGGGTGTAGTAGGTGGTCAACTTTACCATCAAATGGCAAGATGGAACGCACCACAGAAGAACTCACATAAGAGTACTCAAGACTTGGCATAAGGAAAATGGTTTCTAGCTCTTTTTTAAGTGAAGAGTTGGCATACCCCATTTGTATTTCATACTCGAAGTCACTCACGGCTCTTAGTCCACGTATGATGACATTTGCATCCAGTGTGTCTGAAAGATCTACTAGTAGATTGTCAAAACCTACTACCTTTAAGTTTGGTATGTCTTTTGTAGCAGTCTCAAGCATAGCTATGCGTTGTTCTGGTGTAAACATAGGGTTTTTAGAAGCACTTATGGCAACGGCTACTATGACATCATCAAACATGCTAGACGCTCGTTTCATGATGTCTAGGTGTCCGACTGTTACAGGGTCAAAAGTACCAGGGTAGATAGCTCTTCTTTTGTTCATATTAACTCCATCTTTCATAAAGGTTATTTTCTATGCCTAAAACATCATACCATTTTCCGATGATGAACTTCTCCATATCCTCCAAGCTAGAAGACTCAGAGTAGTAGCCCATCACAGGAGGTGCTATGATAACACCGAGTGAGGCTAGTTTGTGCATATTTTCTAAAGCTATAGCCGAAAAAGGCAACTCACGAGGCGCTAAAAGCAACTTCTTTTGCTCTTTTAGAGCCACTGCCGCTACACGTGAAGGCAAGTTATCACTTATGCCACAAGCTACTTTGGCTAACGTATTCATACTACAAGGTATGATAGCAGTTGCATCTACCCTAAAAGAACCACTAGAGATACTAGCTGCGATGTTCTCAGAGTTGTGCAACGTCACTTGCTTGTTCTCAAAGCTCTCAACTGTTAAGGCATTGTCAGAGACTACGACATGTACTTCAATGTCTTTGGGTAAGTAGTCTACAAACTTCTTACCCAACTGCACGCCGCTTGCTCCTGTGATGGCTACTATTAGTTTCATTTATTCATCTTTATATTTGAGATGTTATTGTCTATTGTTTGATTGATATCTTCATTAATATCTATTTCTGGAGTAACTATATCAAAAACACTATCAAAAAGAAAAAATATAGAAACAAGGATAATAGTAATTTTAAATGGAATTTTATTTCCATTGGCATCTTTTATAATCAAGGTAATCAAAAAAGCCTCAATAAAATAAAAGAATAATAAAAATAGATTTCCAAGATAATAATCATTAAAAAATGTTTCTATAGAATCTAAGTACATCAAATCGTTGTCAACTAGAAAAATACTACTAAATAATAATACGAGAGGAAAAATAATAAGTAAAGCAATTAGTATATATTTTTTAAATAATGTAAATAAAGAAAGAGAGGGGATAGATAAGTATAATAAGAAATATTTTGTTGTAATAGCACGAAAGAAAAATGATAATAGAAAAGATACTAATATTATCAAAGTATTCATAATTATACCTCTTTTTTAATTTCAATGCAAAGCTTGGGACTTTTATGGATTATATCAAAAGCAATTAAAAGTTAAGAAAAATTGGGAATATAAAAGGGTGGAGCGGGCGAAGGGATTCGAACCCTCGACAGCCTGCTTGGAAGGCAGGAACTCTAGCCACTGAGCTACGCCCGCGATTAGATAGGATGCAAAATGAACAAAGTTCATTTTTGCTACGTTAACACTGTGCTTCACGCTGAGTGAAATACAGTGTTAACGTAGTTTTGTTGAGCTTTGCTCAAAAAATGTTCTATTTGTGGTACCGCAGGTCGGATTCGAACCGACACGCCCTAAAGCAGAAGATTTTGAGTCTACCAAGTCTACCAGTTCCATCACTGCGGCACTTACTTCTTGAAACGTGAAAAGAATTCTACTTGTTATGTACTTAAAGCTCGTTTAGGGAGTGACTAAAAGGCTTTTTTAGATTAACTTGTTATAATATCTTCATTAATTAATATCAAGGCAGTTTTTTGAAGATATCCATTATTATTTTAGGCATACTTTTTATATATGTGGCATTTTCTACATTTTATCATGACACAGCACTTATTGGTAATATCGGTAGGATCATAGGCAAAACGAATATAGCACTTTTCGGATACTTGGCTTATGCAAATGTATTTATTTTGTTTTATCCACTTTATAAGCTTTATACCGATGCAAAATCTCGAGGGAATATAGATTTTTACTTAGGTTGGATGCTTATATTTATTTCACTTATACTCTTTGCAGCCTTAGTACTAGAAGTACAAAATGTAGGCTTTCTAGGTACACAGATTGTGACATTTTTAGAACCTTATATAGGCAAAGCAGGGTTATGGCTCTTTTGGTTGATGATAACGGCTTTAGCACTGGTATTTGTGATAGATGATGAGGTTGATTTTCTAGAACTTATAAGTTTACCATCATTCCCCTCTTTTGCATGGCTAGGGAGTACTGTAGTACTTTTACAGTCTTCTTTAAAAAAACTCTTTACAAATCCTTTCTCTTCTCCTACGTTAGATGAAGAAATGATGCCCGTACTGGAAACGATAGAAGAAAAACCTAAAAAAAGAGCACCTGTAAAACGAAAAACCCCAGTCAAGAAAAGTCTACCTAAACCTGAACCAGAAGTGGTTCTACCTTTAGATGAAGAAGATGCAGTAGTCAATGAAATACTTGGTCTAGAACATGAGATGGAAGTAGAACTTACACAAAGACAAACGAAAAGTACAACTAGTGTACCTGCTTCTAATGTCAAAATAGTAAGTGAACTAGAAGAAAATTCAAAACTTATGGATGCCATAGATAAGGGTAGCGTAGCAAAGCCTAAAAATTTCAAACTACCAAAAATAGAATTTTTACAAAAAGCACCAAAAACAACTAAAAAAGTGAATGAAGCAGAAATAGATAGAAAGATAGAAGATCTTCTTTCAAAACTACAACAATTTAGGGTAGATGGTGATGTCGTAAGAACATACTCTGGACCACTGGTAACTACATTTGAATTCAAACCAGCACCTAATGTAAAAGTCTCAAAAATACTTGGTCTTCAAGATGACCTTGCCATGGCACTTAGTGCAGAGACTATTCGAATACAAGCCCCTATACCAGGGCGTGATGTAGTGGGAATAGAGATACCAAATGAGAGTATAGATACTATTTATTTACGTGAGATACTGGAAAGTAAGATTTTTAAAGAATCGTCTTCTCCACTTACTGTAGCACTGGGTAAAGATATTGTAGGAAATCCGTTTATAACAGACATTAAAAAACTTCCACATCTTCTTATCGCAGGTACGACAGGATCTGGTAAATCTGTAGGAATAAATGCAATGATACTCTCATTACTTTACCGTAATGATCCAGACCAGTTAAAGCTGATGCTAATAGATCCTAAAATGCTTGAGTTTGCTGCATATGAAGACATACCACATCTCATTACTCCTGTCATTACTGAACCGGCAAAAGCTATATCTGCCTTAGCCAATATGGTAGGAGAGATGGAACGACGTTATAAACTCATGGCGGATGCTCGCACAAAAAATATAGAAAACTATAATGAAAAAATGAAAAAAACAGGGGATGAAGCATTTCCTTTTATAGTAGTGGTTATTGATGAATTGGCAGACTTGATGATGAGTGGTGGTAAAGAAGTAGAACACTCCATAGCAAGGCTTGCACAAAAATCACGTGCTTGTGGTATACACCTTGTAGTAGCCACACAAAGACCATCTGTAGATGTTGTTACAGGTATGATTAAAGCGAACCTCCCATCACGGTTGAGTTATAGGGTAGGGTCACGCATAGACTCTAAGGTTATTTTAGATGCTATGGGTGCAGACAGTCTTCTTGGACGTGGAGATGGACTGTTTACCCCACCAGGAAGCACGGGTCTTGTACGTATACATGCACCATGGAATACAGAAGAAGAGATAGATAAAATAGTGGAGTACATTAAGGCACAACGTGTACCTGAATATGATGAGAGTTATTTAGTTGCGGGTGGGGCAGCAGCTGCCAATGGTGGAGAAACTGAAATAGAACTAGATAGTCTTTATGAAGATGCTAAAAATATTGTACTCACAGACAATAAAACATCTATTTCTTACCTTCAACGTAAATTACAAATAGGGTACAACCGTTCTGCAAATATCATAGAACAATTAGAAGCTAAAGGTGTACTCTCTGTTCCTAATGCCAAAGGTAATAGAGAGATACTCTAATTAAAATAGAAAACGTGAAATATAGTATTATTGTTAATATGATGCCTCATATGGCAAGTAATAAGCTACCGCAATCAGTGAAATAACAATTCCTAACCATAGAGTCGGTATAAGTCTATATTTTAACCGAACTGATTTTAAACCCATAAAATAATCAGTGATAAGTTGCCCTTTTACAAGTGTTCCTAAAAGTAATAAAATACTAAATAGCTTAGGGAAATATTCTACCTGTCCCATGATATATGCGAAGAGTGAAAGTGTTACAAGGCTTAGCCAAATAAATTCTAATTTATATTTCATCGTTTACCTCAATATATATACAAGTGGGAAAAGGACTATCCACAACAAGTCCACCAAGTGCCAGTACGAAGCCCCTGTTTCTAGTCCACTGTGGTCTTTTAAACTGTAACCGTGTAGACGCATTTTTTGGTAAATGTTAAAAAAGATGATAAGCCCTAACATCACATGCATAAAATGAAACATCGTTAGCATCAGGTAGAACATGAAAAAGCTGTTGGTACTTAGGGTGATGCCTAGAGAAAAAATGTGTGAAAACTCCCAAACTTTGATGCCTAAAAAGATAAGACCTAAAAACATAGCTGAGAGTATCCACTTTGAGGCTAAGAGGTTGGCTTTTTCTTGCTGTTCTTTTGCCATAATTTTGATGCTTTGTACAGCTTTTACGATGAAGTAAGAGCTTGTGATGAGTATGAATGTGTTGACAAAGCCTGAGGTTTGGTTGAGTACCAGTTGGGAAGCGTTAAAAAGCTCAACATTGGATCGTCTTGAAAAGATGTACCCCATAAAAAGTAGCCCAAAAGTAAGTAATTCCACATAGATAACTATCCAAATGGCAAAATCACCAGGAGGGTGGGAGCTTTTAGATGTCAAATTAGGAACGGAAGCACTAGACATTTTTAGCTTTTGTAAAGTGTAGTGCTATGAGTTTCTCTAGTACTTCAAGGACATCTTCTTCATCGCTTAGTGACTGCACGATAGTATGCATACACGCTTCATAACTGTCAAAACCTTTGACTATGAGCTTTGCAGCGTACACTAAAAGTCTAGTAGACACAGCTTCTTGGATGTCGGTGTCGCTTAGGTTTCGTATGTCTCCAGCGATGGAAACTAGTTTCTCAGCTACCTCTTCATCTACGCCACTTTCTTTTACTATGATATTTTTTTCTGTCTCAGGGTTAGGGTAGTTAAACTCTAAAGAGATGAAACGCTGTTTGGTACTAGGCTTCATACCTTTGAGGACGTTTTGGTAGCCAGGGTTGTAAGAGACCACGAGCATAAAGTCAGGATGCGCTTCTATGACTTCTCCTGTACGGTCTATGGGCAAAACACGACGGTAGTCTGCTAGTGAGTGAAGGACAACCGTAGTGTCTTTTCTAGCTTCTATAATCTCATCTAGGTAACAAACGCCACCTTCTCTTACGGCTTTAGTAAGAGGACCATCTTGCCAGTAGGTGCCACTTTCATCTATGAGGTGTCGTCCTACGAGGTCTGCTGCTGAGAGGTCGTCGTGACAGACTACAGTCGTAACCTCTCTGCCTAACTTCTCTCCCATGTACTCGATGAACCTTGTTTTACCACAGCCTGTAGGCCCTTTTATGAGTACAGGTAGGTGCATACCTGCAGAAGCTTCGAAGAGTTCTATTTCATTGCCTTGTGCTTCGTAATATATGTTTGACATCATGTTCCTTTATTTAGTTAAATTGATATAGACTTCTGGTATGACTTTGGGTAACTTTTGTCCATCTCTTACCACCGAAAATCCATTGCGTCCAAAAAGGTAAGAAAGATACTCTTTTGCATCCATATCAACAGTGATACAAAAAGGGGTAATGCCTTTCTTTTTCACTTCTTCTATGGCTTTTTTGGTATCTTCTATGCCGTATCTACCGTCATATCTGTCTTCATCATTTGGTTTACCATCGCTGATGATGAGTAAGAGTTTATTGGCTGATTGTTGTTTGTCTAGTATCTTGGCAGACTCACGTATGGCAGCACCAAGTCGTGTATAGTACTGCGGTTGCATGGTGTCTATACGTCCACGTATGAGGTCTGAGTATTTGTCATTAAAGTTTTTAATGATGTTAAAATAGACCTTTTTATTTTGTAACGAAGAAAAAGAGTAAATGGCAAATCTATCGTTAAGTTTTTCCAAGGCTTCAGAGAAGACCATAAGCCCATCCTTGATGACATCTATGATACGTACATCTTGGGTAATGCCACTTTCAGTAGAGAGTGAAACATCTGCTAAGATGAGGGTAGCCATGTCTCTGGTTTTTTTCTCATAGGTGGTATAGAAGTTTTGATGGTGCATCGACTTGTTTAGATGTCCTTTGTAGTCTATCCATGTGTCCATGTTTATCTCATCTCCATAAGGGAGCCTGTCATTTTTGATACGGTCGAGTTCAAGTAAGTCTAACTCTCCTTGAATCTTCTTTATCATTTTTTTTAGTCTCTTTGGTATACCTATAGGTATAACGTTGAGCGTAACTTGTGGTTTTATGCGTACATAGTTGATGAGATAGTCACTTTTTCTGTAGTCCCACTCATTTATGAGATGCCCTTTTCCTAGAGGATAGATTTCTGTCATATCTGGCTGCATGTCTAAGTCCATTTTGATGCGTGAAGCTAAGTTTGCTTGCTTTTTACCGATGGTTATCTCATCAAGGTCTTCTGCGTGGTAGAGTGCATCTTCATCAAAGCTGTCATCTTCCATCCTGTCTACATTGACTTGTTCAAAGATACTCATAAGGGACTCAGGTAAAAATGTCAAGAAACCATCGGTCTCTTTTGTATCGTCCATTTGATTGGACTTTTTTTTCATCTCTAGTGTGTCAGTCCTCTCTTTTTCCTGTTCACGCTGTAAGTCTTCTTCATCACTAGGTGTATTTGTTTGTGTGTTTGTCAACATAGGCGGGTAAATCCATAAGGGATTTGGGTAATCATTTATCAATGCTTCATTGTTTGTTTGTTCTAAATCATTCATAAATGATAACTGTGTAAATTGCGTAGAGAGATACTCGGTTGCATGTGTATAAAAATCTTTAAATCCGTTGTATTTTGAAAGAAGGTGTGTCACTGCTTGAGTGTTTTGTTCTACTAAGTTGTTAGAATTTACATCCACTTTTGTAAGCATAGCAATGAGCCAATAGTAAAGCATTTCATTTTGTGCTTTTGTTGGAAAGTAGGCTGATGAAGCAGGTAAGTAGATGGACTTGTCATCTTGCCACGTAAGAAAAAACTCTTTACCTAAAAACGATACCTTTTGTAGTGCAGTTCTTGTTGTATCGACGTATCGTTTGTCGGTAATATGAAGTTCTAACCCTTGTTCACCACCTAAAAGATGATGAAAAAGTGTGAGTGATTTTGATATATCTGTAAAGTAAACACGCTCCTCTTCATGGAACTTGTTTACTTTTTTGTTGAGATACTTATCCCAAACTCTACCGATACTCTCTTCAAACTCAAGCCAATAATGAATCATGCTTGACCTCTACGCTGCTTGCTCTTCTTTGACAAAGAAAGAAGCAAAGTAAGTGATGAGTCCTGCAAAAACCAACAGTCCAAATGCAGCACGTACAGTGTACACACCAGAGATAGAAGCTTGTGACTCCATAAAGCCTACAAGGTTAGTACCTACTCTTTGGTCAAGTATCTGCATGACACCTGCAGTTGCTAGAGAAAGTGTAAGTCCTACCATACCGATATTCATCATCCAAAAAGACTTAAGCTCTAGGGCTTGTGCTTTTGCACAGTTTCCATGTGGACGACCTCTCATGATAGGCATTGCATAAGAAATGATAGTAAATATAATCATAACATATGCGCCATAAAAAGACAAGTGACCGTGAGCAGCAGTAAGCTGTGTACCATGGGTAAACATGTTTACGGGTGCTAGTGTATGAATGAATCCTAGCACACCAGCTCCTAAAAATGATACAACAGCAGTTCCTTTTGCCCAAGTAAGTGCCATTTCATTGTCATGTTGTATCTTTCTATTTTTTGACATTGTAAAGGCGAATAGTATCATAAAGAAGAATGGCAGTGGTTCACCAGCAGATGCTATAGACCCTATCCATAACCAGTAGTCAGGTACTCCGATGTAGAAAAAGTGATGTCCAGTTCCAAGTATGCCAGATATCATTGTCATTGCGATGATAAGATAGAGCCATTTGTCTATGTGTTCTCTGTCTACACCCGTTACTTTGATAAGTACAAATGCCAAGATAGCACCTAAGATAAGTTCCCAAGTAGCTTCCACCCATAAGTGAATCGTGAACCACCATAAAAACTTATCTAAAACAAGGTTTTCAGGTACATAAAATGCAACGAGGAAAAACACTGCCATGAATATAAGTCCTGTCAGTAAAACAGTCGTAATAACTGTTTTTCTACCTTTAATCACGGTCATTCCTGTGTTCACAATGTACGAGATAACCACCAAGACAATACCTACTTTAGTAGGCAAGGGTTGCTCAAGAAACTCCCGTCCCATGGTAGGTAAAAGGTTGTTAAACGTAAGTTCTGTAAGTTCAGCATACGGTACAAACAAGTAACCAAGTATAGTAGCTACCCCAGCTGCAGCAAAAACCCAGAAAGTAATGATAGCCAGTTTCGGGCTCCAAAGCTCACTCTCGGTTTCTTCAGGTATGAGGTAATACGTTGCCCCCATGAAGCCAAACAAGATGAGTACTATCAGTAAGTTTGTGTGTACCATTCTAAGTACATTAAACGGAATGAGTGGGAATAAAAAATCTCCATACAAGTACTGTATCGCCATAAGCAGACCAAATAAAATCTCTCCTGCGAGAAGAATCAGTGCAAAAATAAAATATGGTTTTGCGACCATTTGTGATGTATATTTCATACTATTATCCTTCTATGGTTGGTGGCCATTCATTTGTATCGACCTTAGATGTCCAAATCAGGAAATCTGACATTTCATTTACTTCTTTTTCTGTCAAATTAAACTGTGGCATTTTTCTTCTGTCTGGAACAGCCAATGGTTGTGCAGCCATCCATCCCAACATATATGCTTTGAAAGTTGCTTCATCAGAAGCACCTCTACGTTTAAATACATTTCCAAGTTCAGGTGCATAATATGCTCCTTCTCCCAAAAGAGTGTGGCAACCCACGCAGTTGTTCTTTTCCCATAATGCTTTCCCTGCAACAACAGAATGACTCATAGCAATTTGATTTGATCGCTCTGGTATCTGCTTCACTGTATCAAAAGTAAGACCTGCAAATATCAATAGGGCAAACATACCACCACCATAATAAATATTCTTAGCCATACTTTTCGTTATACGTTCAGTCATAAGATTATCCTTTTTTTAATTCTACCTTTAAGTAGTAATTGAATATTAGCAAGATTTAATTAATTCTACCTTTAAGTAGTAATTAAAATATTTTTATTATGATATCATGCATAAATAAAGAATAAAAGGGTACAAATGCTATTGAGTAATTCATCACAGTATGCTATACGAATTTTAACGTATATTGCAGATCAAAAAGACTCATCACTCATAAATGCCACAAAATTAGCTAAGACACTTGATATCCCATATAAATTTTTGACTAAAATTATGACTGAACTTGTCAAAATTGATTTAGTAGAATCCATAAGAGGAAGAGAAGGTGGGTTTAAATTAAAAAAGAAAAGCTCCAACATTATGATTCGTGATATTTTAGATTTATTTAATGATTCTATAGAAGATGAACAATGTGTCCTAGGTATAGGGTTTTGTAATGGGTTAAAGAAGTGTGCACTACATGATCAATGGATGGAACCGAAATTACTACTGGAAAAAATGTTTCGAGAATCAAGTTTAGAAGATATAGTTGGACAAGGATGTAAAATATAAAAGTAACCCTCAGTAAAGATCTTCATTCACTTTTAACTTTCATATTTTCAGGCTATTTGCTTATTGAAAGTATCTTACCATTTGTCTTGTATTGTAACTATCCGATACATAAAATCATCCTCATACGTTTAGCAGGTTTTATAAAAACATGATTAAACCAAAATTCTGCTAATATCAGCATACAAAATTACTCAATGACAGGAGACCAAATATGGCCTTATTAGAAGAATATAAAGCTCACACAGCTGAGCGTGCTGAGCTAGGTGTACCACCACTAGCTTTAACAGCAGAACAAACTGCAGAGCTTGTTGAATTACTCA
>Ga0256834_1000410_pt1 | contig 31178 bp, 27 predicted proteins | sample 4281140metaG_FD_190536 | JGI IMG/M metagenome (GOLD analysis project Ga0256834, IMG submission 190536) | Hydrothermal vent microbial communities from East Pacific Rise, Pacific Ocean - 4281-140 | ecosystem: Environmental > Aquatic > Marine > Hydrothermal vents | place: Pacific Ocean: East...
TGCTGCTTGATTTAGCATATTTGGGTCAATGCCCATTTCTTGTGCCATACGCTCAAGTTGAACAGGATCCATATTTGCCATGTCGGGCATGCCTGCTCCAGCTTTTGGCATTGTGCCGCCCATGCCACCCATCATACTTGAGAGCGCACCCATGCCGCCACCTTTTGACATTTTTTTCATCATGTCAGCCATTTGGCGGTGTTGTTTTATCAGCTTGTTAATTTCAGAAACCTGAGTGCCAGAACCAGCTGCAATCCGCTTGCGTCTAGATGCGTTTAAAAGGGCAGGAATAGAGCGTTCTTTTATGGTCATTGAGTTGATAATGGCTACTTGCCGATCAAAAACTTTTTCGTCAATATTTGCTCCTGCCATGGCTTTTTTCATTTTGCCCATACCCGGCATCATGCCCATGATTGAGCCCATGCCACCCATTTTTTTCATTTGCAAAAGCTGGCTTTTAAGATCATTGAGGTCAAAAACCCCTTTTTTCATCTTCTTGGCCATTTTGGCGGCATCATCGGCACTTACAGTTTGCGATGCTTTTTCAACTAAAGAAACAATATCGCCCTTGCCAAGAATACGATCAGCAATCCTTTGAGGGTGGAAATCCTCAAGGTCATCTAGCTTCTCACCAACACCAATTAGCTTAATTGGCTTGCCAGTTGCCGCCCGCATAGAAAGTGCTGCGCCACCTCTTCCATCACCGTCAATTCTTGTTAATACGATACCAGTTATATCAACCCTCTCATCAAATGAGCGAGCAAGTTTCACCGCATCTTGGCCAGTAAGAGCATCAACAACTAAAAGGATTTCATGTGGAGATGTGATCTGCTTGATTTTAGCAGTTTCCTCCATCATTTCTTCGTCAATATGGGTGCGACCTGCGCTATCAAGAAGCAGCACATCATAACCACCGATCTTGCCCTCTTTTGCGGCTCGTTTGGCAATTTTTATTGGGTCTTGCTTGGCAATAATCTCTAATGTGTCAACGCCGATTTGTTCGCCTAAAATCTTAAGTTGTTCTTGAGCGGCTGGTCGGTAAGTATCGAGCGATACCATTAGGACTTTTTTATTTTCTTTTTCTTTTAAGCGTTTTGCAAGTTTGGCGGTGGTGGTGGTTTTACCAGAGCCTTGCAAACCAACCATAAAAATACCAACTGGAGCAGTGGCGGCTAGTGAAATTGGCACAGCTTGTTCACCAAGAACTGCAACTAATTCATCATGCACAATTTTGATGACTTGCTGACCAGGGGTGATGGATTTTGTAACCTCAGCCCCTAATGCTCGCTCGCTAACTTGGGTAATAAAGGCACGAACAACTTCAAGCGAAACATCGGCTTCAATTAAAGCACGCCTAACTTCACGCATAGCGGCGTTTACGTCCGCCTCGCTTAATGCGCCACGTCCTGTTAGTCCTTTAAAAATATTAGCCAATCTATCATTGAGATTGTCGAACATATTATTACCTTTTAAAATTTGTTAAATCTAAAGCCAAACCACAAAAACATCCGTGGGTGCAACGCACTAACGGATGGTGATCGTGTGACCAATGGCGCACACTAATGACTCATAGTTTTAACAAAACATAAGTTGGCTGTTTATAGGGTTATGAGGGGTTAGGAGTCAATGGTTTATCATTAGGTGATTTATCTAGTTTATTTTAGCTTTCAAAATTAGTTCATAAAAGCTAGGGTTGATGAATCATTTTTTTTAAAAGGACTATTTAACCATGCCTAACCCCATCTCTAAAAAAAACCTAAAAAAACTGGCAAAACTATCTATTCATACTGGTCTTGGGCTAGAAAAGGGGCAAGATTTAATTATTTCTGCGCCGATTGAGGCTTTGCCGCTTGTTCGCTTGGTGACTAAAGAGGCTTATAAGGCTGGGGCGGGTTTGGTTAGTTGTTTTTTTGGTGATGATCAGATGAGTTTGTTGCGTTATAAATATGCCAATGATGAGAGCTTTGATAAAGCTCCAGCTTGGTTGTTTGAAGGTATGGCAAAGGCGTTTGATGAAAATGCTGCACGTTTAGCTATAATTGGTGATAATCCGATGTTGCTCGCAAAAGCTGATCCTAAAAAAGTAGGGCGGGCGAATAAAGCGATGTCAGAGGCTGGATCGCCCGTGCGGGAGCGAATTACGGCGTTTAATGTTAATTGGAATATTATTGCCTATCCCACAAAAGATTGGGCAAAGTTGGTTTTCCCCAAGGATAGCTCAAAAAAAGCCACTAAAAAATTAGCTAATGCAATTTTTGCAGCTTCTCGTGCTGATAAAAAAGATCCGATTGCTGAGTGGAAAAAACATAATGCGACATTGGCTATAAAATCAAAATGGTTAAATGAGCAAAATTTTGCTTCACTTCATTTTAAAGGTGAGGGGACTGACCTTATGGTTGGTCTGGCAGATGGGCATGAATGGGCAGGTGGTGCAGCAAAGGCAAAAAATGGCATTACTTGTAATGCAAATATTCCAAGCGAAGAAGTTTTTACAACTCCGCATGCTAATAAGGTTGATGGCTATGTTAAATCAACTAAACCACTTTCGCATGCTGGCACTTTAATTGACGATATAAAGGTGACTTTTAAGGATGGTAAAATCATTAAAGCTAGCGCAAGTAAGGGTGAAGAGGTTTTACTAAAGGTTCTTGAAACTGATGAGGGCGCAAGGCGTTTGGGCGAAGTTGCACTTGTGCCACATAGCTCGCCAATTTCTGCATCGGGAATTTTATTTTATAATACATTGTTTGATGAAAATGCCTCATGCCATATTGCTTTGGGGCAGTGCTATTCTAAATGTTTTGTTGAGGGTGATAAAATTACTAAAAGCCAAGTTGAGGAGCAGGGCGGGAATAGTTCAGCAATTCATATTGATTGGATGATTGGCTCAGAGAAAATGGATATTGATGGCATTACGCAAAGCGGAGAGAGAGTGGCTGTGTTTCGCAAGGGTGAGTGGGCTTAGGGGTTAATGTGAAAACGGCATTATTATTGATTGATATTCAACAAGCATTTGACGATGCCTCATGGGGGAAGCGAAACAACCTAGAGGCAGAAGAAAATGCTGGGCGATTGCTTGAATTTTGGCGCAAAACTAACCAGCCAATCATTCATGTTCGCCACCACTCTAGTGATAAAAATTCATTATTGCATGCTTCAAATGATGGTAGTGATTTTAAGTCAATTGTAGAGCCTATAGAAGATGAGTTGGTGGTTACTAAGTCAGTTAATTCGGCATTTATTGGCACAAATCTTGAGGGTTATTTGCGAAAAGAAAATATAAAAACTCTAGTTATATGCGGCCTTACAACGCCTCATTGTGTTTCAACTACAACAAGAATGGCTGCTAATTTGGGATTTAAGGTTTTGCTTGTAGAAGATGCTATTGCAGCATTTGAAGTGAACTCTCAAACATTATGGCTAGCAGAGCCAGATAAAAAATTATCTGATCCTGAATTTATTCACCAAATGGCATTAGCACAATTGAGCGAAGAATTTGCGACAATTGTTACTTGTGATGAAATGATGGATATGGATCTCGTGTTAAATGCGAGATAGACAGGGTGGTGCTTTATGTTTTGTAAGATCAAGAATAAGTTATGCTACTTGTTTAAATGATATTTTTGGCGCACTAATAATGCATTAATGGCTAAGTAAAGCCCTCCAAAAGAAGTAATGGATTTATAAATGAGCAATAAAATATCTAGCAAAAACCCTTCTAAATTTTTAAGTCGCCGTGATTTTTTAAAAACTACCGCATTAGGCTCATTAGTGATGGGTGCAAGTTTTATTTTACCAAATTGGGCGGCTTTGGCTCGAATGCCAAAAATGCATAAAAATCCATTAGCTATTCCCCCGCTCGAAAAAGGGAAAAAACAAGATGATTTGACAATATTTGACCTTGAAATCCAAGATGGAGTTACAGAATTTTTTAGTGGGACAAAGACAGCAACCCGTGGAGTAAACGGCTCATATCTTGGCCCAACTTTAAGAATGAATAATGGCGATAGAGTGCGGCTAAATGTTAAAAATTCAATTGGTGAAACTACAACCCTGCATTGGCATGGTTTGCATATTCCAGCAAAATATGATGGTGGACCGCATCAGCCAATAAAGCATAATGAAACATGGTCGCCAGAATTTACCATTATGCAAAAGGCTGCCAATTTTTGGTATCACCCCCACCTTATGGGTAAAACGGCAGAGCATGTATGGCAGGGTATTGCTGGGTTGATTATTATTGATGATGAAGAAAGCAAAAGCCTTGCTTTGCCTAATGAATATGGAATTGATGATATACCATTAGTTTTGCAAGATAGGCGGTTTTTTCAAGATGGATCAATCACCTATTCTCCATCACGTCATGATATTATGATGGGTATGGTTGGTGGTGTGCCACTGGCTAATGGCACAATAACTCCCTATTTTAAGGCCACAAAACAACTATTGCGACTGCGATTATTAAATGGTGCAAATGCTAGTATTTATGAGCTTGGCTTTAGCGATGGGCGTGTTTTCAAGCAGATTGCAACTGATGGTAGCATGCTTGAAAAACCTTTTGAAACTAGCTCGCTTTTGCTTGCACCTGGTGAGAGGGCAGAAATTATTGTTGATGTTAGGGGGCAAGAAAATTTCATGCTTGTAAGCAAGCCAGCTGCCATGATGGGTGGCAATATGGGCGGTGGCAATATGGGCGGAGGCATGATGGGGTCAAATAATTCAAATGAAGAATATGGAGGTATTTTTAACTTCTTAGAAATTCAGCCAGTTAAAAATCTTATAAAATCCCCTCCTGTTCCAATGAAATTAACCACGATTAATTGGCTTGACCCAAAAACTGCTGATAATGAGCGAAGTTTTGAAATGGCTATGCAAATGGGGCCAATGATGATGCTTGGTTTGGGTAAATCTCATACTATTAATGGCAAATCTATGAAAATGAAGCGCATTGATGAAACAATAAAACTTGATGCGATAGAAATTTGGGAATTAAGTAATATATCAAATTATCCGCACCCATTTCATGTGCATGATGTGCAGTTTCAAATAATTTCTCGCAATGGTAAAAAACCGCATCAAGGAGAGAGAGGTCTAAAAGATACGGTTTTAGTAAACCCAAATGAAATTGTGCGCTTTATTGCTAAATTTGATGATTTTGCAGATCCTGATAATCCATATATGTATCATTGCCATATTCTTGAGCATGAAGATGCTGGCATGATGGGGCAATTTGTTGTGGTTTGATGAGCTTTTAACTCATTTATTTTAGATAACCCCCTCCTCCTTGTGAGGAGGGTTTTGGGGGCATTATCTAAAAACGCAGTAAAAACTCATATAAAAGATTAGGCTTTTAATAGTAAAATATAGATTATTTAGTAGCTGCTCTTGCTGATTTTTTTCGCTCATGTGGGCAGAGATGAATTTTGCGAAGGCGAATAGAAAGTGGAGTAACCTCCACATATTCATCATCGGCAATATAGCCCAAAGACTGCTCTAATGTTAGGTGTTTTGGTGTTGTAAGTCGTACCGCTTCGTCTTTTGATGATGTACGAATATTGGTTAGCTGTTTGCCCTTAAGCGGGTTAACTTCTAAATCATTGCCACGAGTATGCTCACCAATAATCATGCCCTCATAAACAGGCACGCCAGAGGTAATTAACATCTGCCCTCTGTCTTCAAGGTTGAAAAGTGCATAAGGAACTGATGTTCCTGTTGCGTTGGAAATAAGCACGCCTGTGCGCCTGCCAACAAGTGCGCCTTTGAAGGGAGCAAATTCGTGGAAAACACGGTTAAATATTGCAGTGCCACGGGTATCGCCCATTAATTCTGGTTGATAGCCAATGAGTGAGCGGGTTGGCACATATAGTCTTAATCTTGTGCGGCCAACTCCAGATGGGCGCATTTCAACAAGCTCGCCTTTGCGCTCGGTGAGTTTTTGCACGACAGCACCAGAATATTCGTCATCAACATCAATGATTACTTCTTCAATTGGCTCTAATTTTTTGCCATTTTCTTCTCTAAATAATACTTTTGGACGGCCAACAGTAAGTTCAAATCCTTCTCGGCGCATTGTTTCAATTAATACCGCTAATTGTAATTCACCACGACCTGAAACAGAAAAACTATCACTATCAGTACCTTGAGAAATCTCGATAGCAACATTGCCCTCGGCTTCATTTCGCAAGCGATCACCAATTACACGGCTTTGTACTTTGCTACCTTCACGCCCAGCAAGTGGGCCATCATTAATGCGAAAAGTCATAGAAAGAGTTGGTGGATCAATCGGCTGAGCCATTATTGCTTCACTTACTTGTGCGTCACAAATTGTATCAGCAACTGTTGCTATTTCAAGGCCTGCAATAGAAATAATATCCCCAGCTTCGCCAATTTCAACAGGAGTGCGCTCTAAGCCTCGAAAAGCAAGAACTTTTGAAACTCTACCCTTTTCAATCTCTTTACCTTCTCGATTTAATACATGCACAGGAGTGGTTGCTTTAACTGAGCCAGAAAGAATACGTCCTGTAAGAATACGACCCAAAAATGGATCTCGTTGAATTGTTGTCACCAACATTTTAAAAGGGCCAGTTTCAACTTTTGGCTCGGGTACATGTTGTTGCACCATATCAAGTAAAGGGCCAACGCTATCTTGTGCGCCATCTGGCGTAGTTGCCATCCAGCCATTTTTTGCTGAGCCATAAAGAATTGGAAAATCTAGCTGCTCTTCGCTTGCATCAAGTGCTACGAACAAATCAAATACTTCATTTAACACTTCGTCATGGCGTTCGTCTGGCTTGTCAATTTTATTGATTGCAACAATTGGTTTTAAGCCAAGTGCAAGTGCTTTTGCTAATACAAATTTGGTTTGTGGCATAGGCCCTTCGGCCGCATCAACCAGCAAAACAACTCCATCAACCATAGATAAAATACGCTCAACCTCGCCGCCGAAATCAGCGTGTCCAGGGGTATCAACAATATTGATACGCATATCATTCCATTCAAGTGATGTAACTTTGGCTAAAATAGTAATGCCACGTTCTTTTTCAAGATCGTTGCTATCCATAGCCCTCTCGTCAATTTTTTGGTTGTCACGAAACGCGCCAGATTGTTTTAAAAGAACATCGATAAGAGTGGTTTTGCCGTGATCGACGTGAGCAATGATTGCAATGTTGCGCAAAGACATGAGTTTATACCAAATTGTTTGAAAAAAGAGATTAGCCCACGCATTAGACGAGCGAGTTGTAAATAACAAGCTAATTGTGCATTTTTAGGATTTTTAGGCAGTTTTACGCTTAATTTCACCCATAGGCTTAATTAGCATTTCATTGATAGCCTTTTTAGGTAGAGGAGGAGAGAATAAATATCCCTGCACCTGATCGCAACCTTGAGAGCGCACTGCGTCTAGTTCTTTTTGGGTTTCAACACCCTCGGCAACTGTTGTCATGCCCATGCTTTGAGAAATATCAACAATGGCTTTGACGATTGCAATATTCTCTGCTTTTTCTTCAAGGCAGCAGATGAATGAGCGATCTATTTTTAATTTATCAAATGGAAAAGATCTAAGATAACTGAGTGAAGAATATCCCGTACCAAAATCATCAAGTGCAATTTTAACCCCAAGGCTCTTAAGGTCATGCAGTATTTTTAAATTATGCTCAGAATTTTCTAAAAATAGGCTTTCGGTAATTTCTAGCTCAAGCCTATCAGCATCAAGGCCTGAAACTATTAGTGCATCAGCTACTTGTGCCACAAGGTTATTATTTTTAAACTGCACTAAAGACACATTTACTGCAATTCTTTCGTTATTTTGCCATTTGGCGGCAGTTAAACATGCCTCTTGTAACGCCCAATTACCCATATCTCTAATTAGACCAGTTTCCTCAGCTACAGGAATAAAATCAAAAGGAGAAAAATTATGTTCCTCGCTTTCCCAGCGCATAAGTGCCTCACATGCAGTTATTTTATTTGTTTCCATACAAACAAGCGGTTGATAATGAAGAGTAAGCTCATTTTTTTCTAATGCTTGGCGTAGTCCATTTTCAATTATTTGACGTTTTTTGCGTTTTGCGTCCATTTCCTCTTCAAAAAAACAATAAGATCCACCCAATTGTTTTTTGGCATAATAAAGAGCTAGATCAGAATTTTTCATTAATGATTGTGTATCTTGGCCATCATTTGGTGATGTTGAAATGCCTATTGAAGCTGTAATATTTAGCTCTATACCGTCCCATTTAATTGGTTTTAATATAGCTTGAGTTATTTTATCAGCAATTTTTTCAATTTCTATATAGCTTGAAACAGGGCCAATTAGAGCCGCAAATTCGTCGCCACCTAAACGAGCAACACTACCGTTTAATCCAACATGTAATAAAATGCGTCTACCGACTTCTTTGATGACTTCATCACCTGCATCATGACCAAAATTGTCGTTTATTGGTTTAAAGCGATCAAGATCAATACTAAGAACTGCCATAATTTGCGGATCTTTTGTGTTTTCTTTAGTGAAATTATTTTGGTTCTTTTCCATTATCTCATGGAAATTTCTTCTGTTTGATAAATCAGTTAAACCATCATGGCGTGCTAAATATCGAATAAGCTCTTCAGATTTATGTTGTTCGGTAATGTCTTCGTGAGTAGTAAGCCAGCCGCCATCATCAAGTGGTTGGTGGTTGATGAAAATAATTTGTCCATTAAGCATGGTAACGGGTTCTGTAATGGGTTTGTGGTCTTTTATAACTTTATTTAATATTTCAAATCTTTGCTTTTTATTTGCAATTGAAATCATGTTAGTTTTTGCACCATGGTCAAGAATATCCCAAAAATTTGCACCAGAGCGTGATAACTCTTTTGGCAAATCATAAAGTATTGCATAGGGTTGGTTGCAAATTACAAGGTTATGGTCTTTATCAAACATAGCTAAGCCGTGGCTCATATTATTTACTGCTGCATCAAAGCGCATATTTTGCTGTAATAATTCATTTGAGCGATGTTCGATTAGTTCTTCTTTTTGATGTTGCTCGGTTATATCTTCATGGATTGTAAGCCAGCCACCATCTTTCATTGGCTGGAAACTTATAAAGATAATCTGCCCATTAAGCATAGTAATTGGGCCTTTTGTTGCTTGAGCAGCTTTTAATACTTCAGATAAAATTTCAAATCTTTGTTTTTTATCAGCAATTGATACTCTATCAAATTGTGCATCATGATCTAAGATGTCCCAAAAACTTGTACCTGGCTTAGCTAGGTTTTCTGGCAGTTTATAAAGATTAATATATGGCTGGTTACATATTATCAGCTTGTTATCTTTATCAAATTGGGCAAGAGCATGGCTCATATTATTTACTGCTGCATCAAAGCGCATATTTTGCTGTAATAATTCATTTGAGCGACGTTCGATTAACTCTTCTTTTTGATGTTGCTCGGTTATATCTTGTTGGGTTGAAACCCAGCCACCATTTGAGAGTTTCTTACGAATAACGTCAATTGAGCGACCATTTATTGTTTCTACAAAGGTTTGCACACCATTTATATCATTTTGAACGCCTAATCGATTTTTAATAAATTCTTCATTGCCTTCACTTTTATCAACTAAGTTATTTTTTATTCGATAATTTAAAATATCATCAAAAAGAGTTCCTGATTTTACTAGGTGTTTAGGCAAGTTATATAATGAGGCATAGGCTTTGTTGCAGGTGATTAAACGCCTATCTTCTTTAAAAAGACATAGCCCGTGTGACATGTGGTTTATTGCGGTGCTAAATTGAGTGTTTTTTTCTATTAATTCTTCTTCATGATGTTTTTTAAGTTGTTCTTGTTTTATTTCTTTGGTGATATTTTTATGGGTAACAATCTGCCCAACACCTGTAGCGTTGATAAAGGTTGAGCGTATTGTTTCACCTTTTATCTTGCGCTCAAAAACTTGTGAGCTATTACTTTTGCTGGCCTTTATCAAAAAAGTGGAGAATTTTTTACAAAGGCCTTTTGGGCTTATATTCTCGTAATTACCATTTTGAATAGATAATTCACATGAGCGCAATAATGACATGCCTACTTCTAGGCCATCAGTATTGTTAAAATACATTTCTTCATAATGATTGTTAAATGCTAATAGTTTTAAATCTTCACTCCAAATAGTAAAGCCATCGGACATGCTTTCTAAAGCTGCAAAGAGAAGTGATTTAAAACTATCATTTGATTTAAATTCATCAAAATTATTATGCAAAACATAGGCCTTTAATAGATATGAAAATATCCATTAAAATTTGCACACTGGCTTTAAATAGTCATTAACCCAGATGTTTCTAGACCTTTTTTAGAAGAATTCTTAAAAGCATGGTTAAAAAACACTTACTTTTTATGCTTTCTAGCACCTAAGGTTTTTAAACGAAGAGCATTGAGCTTGATGAAGCCTTGTGCATCATGTTGGTCATAAGAGCCAGAATCTTCTTCAAATGTAACAAGATCTTCTGAATAAAGCGAGTAAGGTGAGGTGCGTCCAATTACATTTGCGCTTCCCTTATATAGTTGTAGGGTAACTTCACCGCTAACAAAAGTTTGGCTTTTATCAATAAGTGCTTGAAGCATTTCACGCTCTGGCGAATACCAAAACCCGTTATAAATTAGCTTTGCATAGCGGGGCATAATATCGTCTTTTAGGTGGGCGGCTTCTCTATCAAGGGTTATAGATTCTATGCCACGATGAGCAACAAGTAGAACTGATCCACCTGGGGTTTCATAAATTCCTCTGGACTTCATTCCAACAAAACGGTTTTCAACTAAATCAAGTCGGCCAATGCCATGTTTGCCACCAAGCTCATTTAATTTAGCTAATAGGTTCGCTGGGGAGAGTTTTTTGCCATTAATGGAAATTGCATCGCCTTTTTCAAACCCAATAGTGATAACTTCTGGCTCACTTGGTGCATCAACTGGGTTAACAGTGCGTTGATAGACATATTCTGGAGCTTTTACATTTGGGTCTTCAAGCACTTTACCTTCGCTTGAAGTGTGCAGTAGATTTGCATCAACTGAAAATGGAGCTTCGCCTCTTTTATCTTTCGGCACGGGAATTTGGTTTTTTTCGGCGTAATCAATTAATTTGGTGCGGCTTTGTAAATCCCAAGTACGCCATGGAGCGATGATTTTGATATTGGGGTTAAGTGCATATGCGGCTAATTCAAACCTTATTTGGTCATTGCCCTTGCCAGTTGCGCCGTGTGAAATTGCATCTGCGCCTGTTTCTTGTGCAATTTCAACTAAGCGTTTTGAGATAAGTGGGCGGGCAATTGATGTGCCGAGTAGATAGACCCCCTCATAGACGGTGTTGGCACGAAACATTGGAAAGACAAAATCACGAACAAATTCTTCTCTTAAATCTTCGATATAGATCTGCTTAATGCCCATCATTTCAGCTTTTTGGCGGGCTGGTTCAAGCTCTTCACCCTGACCTAAGTCGGCGGTAAAAGTAACTATCTCGCAATTATATTCGTTTTTAAGCCATTTTAAAATGATGGAAGTATCTAGGCCACCAGAATATGCTAAAACTACTTTTTTTATGTCGTTGCTCATGATGAAACTGTCTTTTTTTAGCTATGTGTTTAATTTGTTAAACTCTATTTAGTCCAATGTTTGAGTGCAATCAATCATCTATTTTTAGTCTTTTTTGCTCGCTCGCTTTTACTTTTTAACTGCCCACATGCAGCATCAATATCTCGACCCCTTGGAGTTCTTATTGGAGAAGCGTAACCTGCTTTATTAACAATATCGCCAAACCGCTCAATTGTCTCCCAATCTGAACATTCATAAGGGCTGTTTGGCCATGGATTAAATGGGATAAGATTTATTTTTGAGGGAATATTGGCTAAAAGCCGCACTAATTCTTTTGCGTCCTCATCACTATCATTCACCCCTTTTAACATCACATATTCAAAGGTAATGCGGCGGGCGTTACTAAGCCCAGGGTAATTGCGACAAGCATCAAGTAAGTCTTTTATTGGCCATTTTTTATTTATTGGGATTAATTCATTGCGTAAATCATCAGACACAGCATGCAAGGATATTGCAAGCATTACTCCAATTTCACTGCCTGCTTTCTCAATGAAAGGCACAACGCCAGAGGTTGAAAGGGTAATGCGGCGTTTTGAAAGTGAAAGCCCATCACCATCAGAAGCAATGAGCAGAGCTTGTTTGACATTATCAAAATTATATAAAGGCTCACCCATGCCCATCATCACAATATTGGTTATTGCACGGCGGTTTTCATCTGGGATAAGTCCATTATTTGGGCGACTAAGGTTTGGAAAGTCACCCAAGAGTTGTTTTGCCATTAAAATCTGGCTCAATATTTCTTCACTGGTAAGGTTGCGGACTAGTTTTTGTGTACCTGTGTGGCAAAAAGAGCAAGTTAGAGTGCAGCCAACTTGGCTTGATACACAAAGAGTGCCACGGGTTTTTTCTGGAATATAAACCGTTTCAACATCAACGGGGGCAATTTCTGGCCTGTTTTCATCAAAAAAGCGAAACAGCCATTTGCGTGTACCATCATTTGATATTTGCTCAGAAACAACCTTAGGCCGACTAATGTAGAAATATTGCTTTAAGGTCTGTTTAAAGTCTTTGGCGATATTGCTCATTAGGTCAAAATCACTAACCCCATTAACATAAACCCAATTCCACAATTGATTAGCACGCATGCGAGCGGTTTTGGCTTCAAGGCCAATATCAGATAATATTTTTATTATTTCTTGTTTTGAAAGACCAACAAGGGGAATAAGTTGAAGTTGGTTATCAGTATTGTTAATTTCTGTTTCACTCATAAATCTTACATAGATTATAGGCTAGGTAAAAATCAAATACATTCTCTATTTATTGCGCGAGAAGCGGCTGTTACGCCAGAAAGTGAGTAAACTTGAGTAACCTTCACCCCAGATGCCGTTAATCCGCTAATGCTAAGGGTAGAGCCAGCGCGCATCTGCCCCACTAATTCATCTGTCTTTGAGATGTCATCAAGCCAAGCACTATCTCCAGAGATGAATAATTCATATAATTGCCCGCCAATTTTTATTGTGGCATTGCTATTTTTTGCAAATTCAAACCCAGCAACAATATTTATTTCATTGCGAATATTATCATTTGGTCGGTGGGTGATATAAAGATAGGCTTGGGTATAGTCATCTGGTTTTGGGCTTATGTCTTTGGGCTTTGATAAGGTGAAGCATAATTTATTTGCCCCTTGGCTTGTAGCATAGGCAGACCAGTCTTTATAGTCACCTAAAAGACGCACTGACTGAGCTTGTACTGAGCCAGTGGCTAAACTAAACAAAATAGCAATTATCAATGAAATTTTTAAATTTTTAAAATTCATTTTTATCAATTCTATTTACAGGCTTTATCGATTTCAGCCATTGCCGCTGTCACGCCTGAAAGTGAATAAGTATCAGTCGTGTTAGTGCCACGTTGTGATTTGCCTTTAACTACCATTTCAGAGCCACGCTTCATGCCATCAACAAAAGCATTTTCATCGCCAGAGCTGGCTAGCCATGCTGCTGCGCCCTCACCAAGCATGGTGTAACTTTTACCATCAATAGATACGCTTGGTGAAGCGGTTTTATCAAGCGGGTATCCAACAATGGTTTGAACCTCGTTTTTTGTTCCCAAGCCTTTACGATGAATAACCATAAAATGAATAGGATCACGGTTCACATTTGTTGGCATGCTTGTTTGGGGCTGACTCGAAACATAACAGATTATACCATTTGCATCTTTATTTTTCCAAGCAGTCCAATGATTGAAAGTGCCGATAGAAGTTGCCTCTTGAGCAAAAGCCACTGGTGTTATTGCAATGGATGCAATTGTTAAAGCTGATAGACTTAAAGCTCTGGCAATTTTGAGCATTTTAATTTTCATCGCCAATTATTCCTTTTATTATATTCTTTTTGCACTTTATTTTTTTGCACTCTACTTGGTAAAAAGTTAACTAGGGGCAAAAATAATCAAATTTATAGTATAAATATCTATTTATCTAGTTTTGGGTTTTAAATTTGTCGTCAATTGGGCAGAATTATTTATTTAGTAATTAAACATTATCGTGATGAACAATATATGAATGATTTTATTTCTTAATAGCTATCAATAATAAATGATAATCTACTATCTTGAAATTAATAGTTATAAAGTCCATATTAGCACAAATCCTGATTTTCTTTTAGAATGCAGGCTAATTTTTAAATAAATAATTTTTAAGGAAAAAGAATGGCACAATTTGATCGACAAAATGTTGGAGCGCGCGCACAATCAAGCGCAATGATTGATGAGGGTCTGCGCTCTTATATGCTTAAAGTCTATAATTATATGAGTATTGGTTTAGGTATAACAGGAGTTGTTGCGTATTTTCTTTTTAAAATGACAGCTATTGTAGATAGCTCTGGTAATATTGCTGGTTTTACCGAGCTTGGGGCACTTATTTATCAAAGTCCTTTAATGTGGGTAATAGCACTTTCACCTTTAGCCTTTGTTATGGTTCTTTCATTTGGAATAAATAAAATGAGTGCGGCCACTGCGCAATTGACCTTTTGGGCTTTTGCAACGGTAATGGGGCTTTCACTCTCCTCAATTTTTATTACTTATGAAATAATGTCAATTGCTAGAGTATTTTTCATCACTGCGGCAACATTTGGTGCGATGAGCCTTTATGGCTATACCACGAAACGTGATTTAACTGGTATGGGATCGTTTTTATTCATGGGTTTAATTGGCATTATCATTGCTTCAATCGTCAATATCTTTCTTGCCTCAAGCGCACTTGCCTTTGGTATCTCGGTAATTGGTGTTCTGGTTTTTGTTGGCCTTACCGCTTATGACACACAAAAAATCAAGGAAGAATATTTAGAAAGTGATAGCAGTGAAATAATGGGTAAAAAAGCCATTATGGGTGCGCTTCGTCTATATCTAGACTTCATCAATCTATTCTTGATGTTGCTACGTTTATTTGGCAACCGTAATTAGGATATTTTATTTATCCATTTAAAAATTAAAACCGCAATTATTATTTAATTGCGGTTTTTTATTGGGGAGCGAAATGTCAAATAAGATAGTTTTACGTAAATTCGAAATATCTGATATTGAACGAATTAAAGAAATTTACGTCCATTATGTAAAAAATTCAGCTGTGACTTTTGAAATTAAAGTACCAAGCAAGGAAATGCTGATAAAAAAATTTGAAGCAAAATTAGAAAAAAATCACCCAGTAATAATTGCTTTAATTGATGAGCAGGTAGTTGGTTTTGCTTATGCTTCTACTTTTCGTCCCCGTGCTGCATATCGTTTCACGTGTGAGAATGCGATTTATATTGATAAAAATTTTGCAGGTAGGGGAATTGGCAGTCTGTTGCTTGCAAAATTACTTAAACAGGCAAAAGATTATGGTTTTAACCAAATGATTGCAATAATTACAAAAGACACAAAACCCTCAATTGCCTTGCATAAAAAATTTGGCTTTAAGGTTTTGGGGGAATTTCCTGAGCTTGGTTATAAATTTGAAAAATGGCATGATATTATTCATATGCAAAGAAAGCTCTAAAATCTTTTTTGTGCCATAATTTGTTCAAAATTTGAACAAAATAATTGTCCAGTATGTGTTTATTGTCTTGGTTTATAATGTTTCGATTAAGCCCCCCAAACTATCGAACGTTACATAGAACTCCTATAAATAGGGCAGGGCAATATTTTAGAAACCCTCGTGCTTTGCCCGCACGGGGGTTTTGTTTTTGAGTATGAGTAGATTTCATAAAGAGTTAATGGGTGTAGATAGCACTGGCAATAATTTTTGATGGCAAGCCATTTTTATGATATTGCACTAATATTGCTAGACCATCATTATCATCAACTAATATTTCATCAATTGGGAGTTTTATCATAGCTCCAGTTTTTGGTTGCCACATGCCAAGCGCACGTCTTTGGGTCACAATATTTGTATATTGAAGGCGTTTTCCAGCATTCTCGCCACGGCTAACTTTCACCTCCTTGTTTGATATAAATGTTACTAACCACACTGTTGCTTCATTATATTTTTCATTCCCATCAATTGTAATTGTGAGATAATTATCATTTGCTTTTATATCAATTGGGACGAAGAAATTGCTATTCACAATTGCCGCTCTTACTTTTTCACCGTGAGAGCCGATAACATCTATTTCTCCATTTATTATCATTTGTGGAGTGTAAACATTTGGGGTGTTTTGGGCTTTAGAATAGGAGGCTTGCAGTTTTGAATTTGCTTTGTTGCCAAAACTATCACGCCAGCCGTTATAGTCCCAATAATCGACATGATAGGCTAAGGTGATGATATTTTTATCTTTAGCAATATTTGCTAAAACCTTATCGGCAAGTGGGCAAGCAGCACAGCCTTGAGAGGTGAAAAGCTCAACTACGGCATGGGCATTAAGGCGGAAATGCTCAGCATAACTAATGCTGGCACTTGCGCTAAAAAATATCGCAAGCACCATTTTTAGGAAAAAAACAAAAGAGCGGTTTACAATCATATTATATTTATACCCGCTAGCTTTTGTTTTTTCTAGTAACTCTTGAGTGAGCGAAGAATTTTTATGCCTTAAGAAACTAAATTTCTTAAAACATATTGTAAAATCCCACCATTTCTAAAATAATCCATCTCGGTTTCTGTATCAATCCTGCAAAGGGTTTTAACCTGTTTGGTGTCGCCATTGCTTGAGGTGATTTTTAGTATAACTTCATCGCTTGGAGAAAGGTTTGCTACATTTTCAATATCAATTATTTCGTCGCCTTTAAGGTCTAGTTTTTCCCAGCTATCATCACCAATAAATTGCAATGGAAGAACCCCCATGCCAATTAGGTTTGAGCGATGAATGCGCTCATAGCTTTTTGTAATAACTGCTCGAACGCCTAAAAGATTTGTCCCCTTAGCCGCCCAATCTCTTGATGAGCCTGTGCCATATTCTTTGCCAGCAAAAACTACAAGTGGGGTTTTACTTTGCATATAGACATTTGCAGCGTCAAAAATTGTCATTTCAGTGCCGTTTGGCCCTTTAGTGAAACCGCCCTCAACCCCTTTTACCATTTGGTTTTTAATGCGGATATTGGCAAATGTGCCACGCATCATCACTTCATGATTGCCACGGCGTGAGCCATAAGAATTATAATCTTTTGGCAAAACCTGACGCTCACTTAGATATGCGCCTGCGGGGGTATCTTTTTTAAACGAGCCAGCTGGGGAAATATGATCGGTTGTTATTGAATCTCCAAATAAACCAAGAATGCGTGCTTTTTTAATATCCTCAATTGGAGTTGGCTCTAAGCCCATTCCCTCAAAATACGGTGGGTTTTGAATATAGGTTGAAGTTGAATTCCAATTATAGGTAAGACCGCCTGAAACCTCAATTGCCTGCCAATGTTTATCGCCTTTAAAAACGTCACTATAGCGAGATTTGAACATCTCACGTGTAATATTGGTGCGAACTAAGTTGGCAATTTCTGCATTGCTTGGCCAAATATCCTTTAAATAAACGGGTTTTCCATCTTTATCATCACCAAGCGAATCATTGGTTAAATCAATATTCATTGAGCCAGCAATTGCATAGGCAATTACTAGTGGAGGTGAGGCAAGATAGTTTGCCTTAATATCTGGAGAAATTCTCCCCTCAAAATTTCTGTTTCCAGAAAGAACAGCGCAAGCTACTAAATCCTCATCTTTAATTGCTTTTGAAATTTCAATTGGCAACGGCCCAGAATTACCAATGCAAGTTGTGCAACCATAGCCAACTAGATCAAAGCCCATTGCGTCTAAATCGTCTTGTAATCCTGCAGCATTTAGATAATCGGTTACAACTTGTGATCCGGGGGCTAGTGAAGTTTTAACCCATGGCTTAACGCTTAAGCCTTTTTCTTTTGCTTTTTTGGCTAATAGGCCAGCGGCAATTAATACCGATGGGTTTGAAGTATTGGTGCAAGAAGTAATGGCGGCAATAGTTATATCGCCATGCTCTAGCGTGTAGTCTTTTCCATCAACTTTTGCTTGTGGATTGTCAGTTTTGTTAAATTCACTAGATAAGACTTGGCTAAATTTTTGAGCTGCATTTGAAAGTTCAACCCTATCTTGAGGACGTTTTGGCCCTGAAATTGAAGGCACAACGCTTGATAGGTCTAATTCAACAATATCGCTAAAAACAGGGTCAGCACTATCGTTAGAGCGATACATGCCTTGCGCTTTTGAATATGCCTCTACCAAAGCAATGCGTTTTTCATCACGGCCTGTGGTGTTTAAATAGCCAAGCGTGTCTTCGTCTACGGGGAAAAAGCCACAAGTTGCGCCATATTCAGGAGCCATATTGGCAATTGTTGCAACATCTTCAAGAGTTAGATTATCAAGCCCTGAGCCAAAAAATTCAACAAATTTACCAACAACACCTTTTTCTCGCAACATTTCAACAATAGTTAAAACTAAATCGGTAGCGGTTATGCCTTCAACGGTTTTTCCTGTTAGTTTAAAGCCAACCACCTGTGGAATTAACATAGTTATTGGCTGGCCAAGCATTGCAGCTTCTGCCTCAATCCCGCCAACACCCCAGCCAAGTACGGCTAAACCATTTACCATTGTTGTGTGGCTATCTGTGCCAACCAATGTATCAGGATAGGCTATTGTTTCGCCATTTTCTTCTTTTGTCCAAACGGTTTGTGATAGATATTCAAGGTTTACCTGATGGCAAATGCCTGTTCCTGGAGGTACAACTCTAAAATTATCAAAGGCTGAGCCACCCCAGCGTAAAAACTCATATCTTTCGCCATTTCGCTCATATTCAAGTTCAACATTTTTTGCAAATGCTTGTTTGTTGCCAAAATTATCAACCATTACAGAGTGATCAATTACCAAATCAACTGGCACAAGTGGGTTAATTTTTTGTGGGTCTGCGCCAAGTTTTGCTGTTGCATCACGCATTGCAGCCAAGTCAACAACCGCAGGAACGCCAGTAAAATCTTGCATTAATACTCGAGCTGGACGATATGAAATCTCTTGCTTAGATGAGCGGGTTTCTAGCCAGCTACTAAAGGCTTCAATGTCAGCTTTCTTAACTGTTATTCCATCTTCAAAGCGCAGTAGATTTTCTAGCACAACTTTCATTGAATAGGGTAATTTTGAAATTCCTTTAAGACCATTTTTTTCAGCTAATGGTAGAGAAAAATAGGTATAGGATTTACCGTTTACATCAAGTTTAGTGCGACATTTAAAACTATCTAAGGATTGATTTGACATATTTGGCTGCCTTTTTGTTATTGTTTATTTTTATAAAAAAACGAATCTTTTAATTGCCTTATAATCTAATCATTGCAGGCTTTAAAGACTTGCTTCATAAGTCTTGTATTGAAAGTTTAAATCACTAAAAGAAATTATGAGCAAAATATTACCCTCCTATAGTCTTAAAGTAAAAAATCTGCAACTTATCAGAAGCAGACGGGATATTTTATCCAATATTTGTTTAAGCGTAAAATCGGGAGAGGCCTTGATTTTGAGAGGGGCAAATGGAATTGGCAAAACCTCTTTGTTAATGGCATTGGCTGGGTATTTGCACATTGAGGCTGGCTTGATAGGTTGGGAAAAAACCAAACAAGATGATGATGAAAAAACCGCATATGAGGATATGCATTTTATTTCTCATCAGTATGCAATAAAAGAAAATTTGAGCCTTACTGAAAATCTTAAGTTTTGGGCGGATATGAACGGCGGCTCAAAAGATGATGTTTTTATGGCACTTGAAAAAGCAGGTCTTGGGCATGGGGCAGATTTTGAGGCTCTAATGTTATCGCAGGGTCAAAAAAAACGTCTTAGTTTAGCAAGGCTTTTGGTTTCAAAAAAACCAATTTGGTTATTAGATGAGCCAACCTCTGCACTTGATAGTGAGGGCGATAAATGGGTTGCCTCTTTAATTGATAATCATCTTGATGATGGTGGTTTGGTAATTGCTGCTACGCACCTTGACTTGCCAATGAAAAAAAACAAACGCATTAAGACAATAATTTTAGGTCAAGATAAATGAGTATGAAGCCATTTAATGCAATTCTTATCCGAGATATAAAACTCGCCTCTCGCTCATTTGGTGATGTGCTTACCTTGGTGCTTTTTTTTATAATGATTGGGGTCATAATACCCTTTGCAATTGGCCCAAATAAAATGCTTTTGGCTTCCATTGCTCCAGGAATTATTTGGATGGCAGCTTTTTTATCATCGCTTTTGGCAATTGATAGGTTTTTTCGTGCTGATTTTGAAGATGGATCTCTTTTGGCGATGCGCCATGCAAATATCTCGCTTAGTGCCATTGCTTTTGCTAAGTTAATTGCTCTTTGGGTTATTACGATTTTACCGCTGATTATTGCCACCCCTATTTTAGCAATGATGTTATTTATGGATTTTGAAATATTAATTAGAACAATTTTATCTCTACTTGCTGGCACACCTGCGCTCATTGCCTTTGGTGGAATTGGTGCGGCAATTACGGTTTCGTTAAAGCGGGGGGGGTTGATTGCGCCTGTGCTAATTTTGCCAATTTCAATTCCGATTTTAATATTTGGAATTTCATCCATAAAAGCAAATGCGGGGATTGGAGTTGAAAGTGCGGCTATGTTATTTCTTATAGCTATATCACTTTTAGCAATGGTTTTTGCTCCATTTGCAATTGCACTTGCACTAAGGCTTGACCAAGAGTAAGCCAAGAATAAGATATGAATAAGTTTTTAAAATAGATTGTTTGTGAAATGAAAAAATCATCTTCTGCAACTGAGCAAACCCTTAAAAAAATGAATTGGTTTGATAAATTAGCCCACCCTGGGCAGTTTTTAAAATGGTCAAAATATTTAGTTCTACCACTAACAATTATAACGATTTTATTATTCACTATTGGTTTATGGTTTGCGTTTTTTAATTCACCAGAAGACTATCAAATGGGTGATACGGTTCGCATCATGTATGTGCATGTACCCAATGCTTGGCTTAGTCAATTTACCTATATGGCGATGGCGGTTTCAGCTATTGGCACATTAGTTTGGCGACATCCAATTGCCGATGTTTCGATGAAGGTTGCAGCACCGCTTGGAGCGGCGTTTACGGCCATTGCACTATTTACTGGCTCACTTTGGGGTCGGCCAACTTGGGGTACTTTTTGGGAATGGGACGGGCGCATGACTGCAACGCTTATTTTGCTGTTTATGTATCTTGGGCTTATTGCGCTTTGGAAATCATTTGACGATCAATTGCGTGCAGCGAAATTAATTGCTGTGCTTACTTTGGTTGGGGCAGTAAATATTCCAATAATAAAATTCTCAGTTGACTGGTGGAATACTCTACATCAATCAAGCAGTATTTCTCCTTCTGGAATTGCAATGCCCCCTTCAATTTATATTCCACTATTTGTAATGATGTTTGCCTTCACTTTTTTGTTTATCACTTTACATATTGTTGGAATGCGAACAGAAATACTAAGACGCAAAGCCGATGCATTAGAGCGCAAAAGCCTTAACCAAAATGAGAAAAGGGGGTAATGATGGATTTCAATTCAGCAATAGATCTTGGCCCACATGCAAATTTTATTATAGCGGCTTATATTGGGGTGTTAATTGTTGTTTTTGGTTTAATCCTTAGCACAATGCTAAATGCCAAAAAGCAAAAAAACCGCCTTGCTGATTTAGATGCAAAAGGCATTCGTCGACGTTCAGATAAATAAAGTGAAATAAAATGAAGCGATTTTTATTATTTGCAACCCCATTGATTTTATTAGTTATGCTTATGGTTTTATTTGCAACCAATATTGAGCGTGATACTAATTTTATCCCCTCAGCTTTAATAAACAAGCCAGCTCCAAACTTTATTTTACCTGATGTTGAAGGCTTGGTGATTGATGGTGAGAAACTTAAAGGTTTTGCAACAAAAGATTTAAAAGGGCAGGTTAGTGTAGTAAATGTATTTGCTTCATGGTGTGGACCTTGTCGTCAAGAGCATCCATATCTAATGGAATTGGCTCAACGAGATGATATAAAGATTTTTGGGATCAACCAAAAAGATGCACCAAAAAATGCCAAGTCTTTTTTGGAGGAGCTTGGCAACCCCTATGACTATGTTGGGGCGGACGCTGGCAGGGTTTCAATTGAATGGGGTATTTATGGTATTCCTGAAACCTTTGTAATAAATGCCAACGGAATTATTACCTATAAACATGTTGGACCATTTAATCGTGATAGTTTTGATAACTCGCTTCTGCCAGCGATTGAAAAAGCAAAAAAACTAACTGAGTAATTAATCGCTTTCGCTTTCCTCTAATGCATGCTGGCTTAACAATGGCATCTGGAACATAGAGAAAATAATAGTTATTGGCATGATGCCCCATACTTTGAACATGACCCAAAAATCGGTAGAAAAATTGCGCCATACGATTTCGTTTATGATTGCTAGCACAAAGAAAAACACCCCCCAGCGAAATGATAATTTGCTCCAGCCGCCTTCTTCAAGTGAATAAACATCGCCAAAAACATGTTTTAATAATGAATGTCCAAAGGGCAACCCGCCAAGTAAGATTGAGCCAAAAAGTACGTTGACAATTGTTGGTTTTATCTTGATGAAAGTGTCATCTTGTAAGTAGAGGGTAAGCCCGCCAAATATTAAAACTACTATGCCAGTTACTAATGGCATTACGGCGATTTTTTTGAAGATTATCCATGTTGTAATGAGTGAAATTATCATAGCGACCATAAAAACGGCAGTTGCTGCAAAAATATCAATTCTTGCATTTATTATGAAAAACAAAACTAATGGACCAAGCTCAAGGCTTAGTTTTAATAATTGAGATTTTACATCTTTATTTTGGGTTTTGAGGCCTGTTGGTTTATTGCTCATGTAATATTTCCAATTGAAATTTTATTTATTATGGCTTTATTCTGTTTGGCCTGCAATTAATAGTGCAAAATCTTTTGCCTCAAATGGCTCAAGGTCTTCAACCCCTTCGCCAACGCCAATATAATGAATGGGCAGGGCATATTTCTTAGCAATTGCTACCAAAATACCACCCCTTGCAGTGCCGTCTAATTTGGTCATAACCAAGCCCGTTACTCCAGCTTTTTTAGAGAATATTTCAACTTGGTTAAGGGCGTTTTGCCCAGTTGTTGCATCAAGGGTGAGTAAAATTGCATGCGGGGCATTTTGATTAATTTTCTTAATTACTCGAATTATTTTTTCTAACTCGTCCATAAGCTCGCTACGGTTTTGTAAACGACCTGCGGTATCAATTATTAAAACATCGGCTTTTTCATCTATTGCTTGTTTATAGGCATCAAATGCTAAACCTGAAGCGTCTGACCCTGTTGGTTTTTTTATCACTAATGAATTGGTGCGCTCACCCCAAACTTGCAATTGCTCAATTGCAGCAGCACGAAAAGTATCTCCTGCTCCAAGCATAACTTTTTTGCCCTCGTCAGAAAATTTTTGTGCCAGTTTGCCAATTGTAGTAGTTTTACCTGAGCCGTTTACTCCAATCATCAAAATGACAAATGGGCTATTTGTTTGCTCAATGAGCAAAGGTTTTGCAACAGGAGTAAGAGCTTTTTCTACCTCTTGCGCCAATATTATTTGCACATCTTTAGCTGATATTTCTTTATCAAAGCGATCTTTTGCCAAGGCTTTGGTTATAGTGAGGGCGGTGTCTATACCAAGATCTGCTTGAATAAGAATATCTTCAAGATCATCAAGTGTTGCTTGATCGAGTTTTTTCTTGGTGAAAACCGAAGTGATATTATTGCTTAAATTATCGGAGGAACGCTTTAGGCCAGAAGAAAGTCTATTAAACCAGCTTTTCTTTTTTGGTTTCTTAGGGCTAGGTGCAGGAGTTGGTGCAGGGGTATGCTCTTCTACCCATTCTGGGGTTGTTTCTGGCGGTCCAACATCTTGATGCTCTGCTTTATCAATAGGTTTTTTTACAGGCTTTGCTTTGACCTTAGATTTGGCTTTTTGCTTTGGTTTTTTTGTTTTGGTCTTTTTTGCCTGCTTTTCTTGCAACTCTATTTTTTGAATTTCCTCAACAGGAGCATTCTCGATTGGGGTGGGTTTTTCCTTTTTGAAAATTTTAGAAAAAAAGCCTTGTTTTTTCTCGCTCATATTGAACTCTCCATCATTTTGCCAACCAGATGTTTGTCATTAGTTTTGACAATTTTTGCCTTGATAATTTTATCAGATATATCAGTCTCTGATAAAATCTCAACTGGTGCAAATTGTTCACTTCGGCCAAGGTAAGATTTTTCTGATAATTGACGCTCAATGAGTATATTTTCTTCTTTGTCAATTCTTGACTTAAGAAAATTCTGGTATTGTTGTTCGCCCAATGAGCGTAATTTTGCAGCACGTTGTTTTTTTATAGTTTTTATTATCTGATTTGGAATTTTTGCCGCTGGTGTTCCCTCTCTCGCCGAATAGGGAAAAACATGCAAATAAGTAAGGTTTGCCTCTTTTATTATTGCTAGAGAGTTTTCAAACATTTCTTCTGTTTCAGTTGGAAAACCTGCAATTATATCTGCCCCAAAAACAACATCAGCTCTTAATGATTTTACTTTTTGAACAAAATCTAATGTGTCTTGACGTAAATGGCGACGCTTCATGCGCTTTAAAATCATATCATCACCAGATTGAAGTGAGATATGAAAATGAGGCATAAGGCGATCATCAGATTTTATAACATCAAAAAGAGCATCATCTGCTTCTATCGAATCAATTGAAGAAATACGAAGACGGGGCAGGTCTGGGGCGTGATTTAATATGGATTGCACTAACTTTCCAAGGCTAGGATTTTTTGGTAAATCATGTCCATAAGAGGTAATATCAACTCCAGTTAAAACTATTTCTTTAAAGCCGTTGTTTATCAGCTTTTTTATCTGCTCAACAACCAGACCCATTGGCATTGAGCGAGATGGGCCTCGGGCAAATGGAATTATGCAAAATGTGCAACGATGATCGCAACCGTTCTGCACCTGCACAAATGCACGAGAGTGGCCGTCCATGCCTTCAACCAAATGTGAGGCGGTTTCCTTTATTGACATAATATCGTTGACTTGAATTTTGTCATTCAGCCCTATACCAAAGGTGAGGTCAGAATAGGTTTTATCTTCTAGTTTTTCTGCATTGCCAATTACTAAATCTACTTCGTCCATTTTAGCAAAATCACTTGCTTGGGTTTGAGCGGCACACCCTGTGACGATAATTTTTTGATTAGGGTTTTCTCTTTTAGCTTTTCTTATGCCTTGTCTTGTTTGGCGCACTGCTTCGTTTGTCACGGCGCAAGAATTGACAATTAATACGTCTTTTAGGCCAGCAATACTTGCTTTTTCTTGCATAAGTTGGCTCTCGTAAATGTTTAAACGGCAGCCAAATGTAAGAGTTTTGGGATTTTCATTCATTTAGGCACTCAGAGTAAGTAATTTTTGAGGGATTATACCCGAGCCATCAAGTGAATATGCACCGCTCATGATGATATGATTATCACTTTTGCGCCAATGTAAATTCAAACGCCCACCTGGCAAATCAATTGCTACTTCTTGGTTTGTTAAATTTAGCCGCACTGCACAAATTGCAGTTGCACAAGCGGCAGTTCCGCAGGCTTTTGTTAAGCCAACCCCTCGCTCCCAAACACGCAATTTTATTTCATTTTGGGCGGTGACTTGTGCGATAGAGATATTTGCTCGCTCAGGAAAAATAGGGTGATTTTCTAGCATTGGTCCAAAAAGCTCTAATTCATAAACATCTGGGTCTTCTTTCACAAAAAATATTGCATGTGGATTGCCAACATTTACAACAGCTGGGGTGTGTAATATTGGATCATCAATTGGCCCTATTTGAAGTTCAATTTTTGTGGTATCGCTAAATTCTTCACTTAGTGGAATTTGATCCCATGCAAAAAGTGGTTTTCCCATATCAACGCTTACTAAATCGCCATTAACAATTGATGGTAAAAACCCAACTGAAGTTGCAACAATAATATTGTTTTTTCCTAATTCTTTAGAAATAACGGCGGCAATACATCTTGTAGCATTACCGCATGCCTCAACCTCACCACCATCATAGTTATAGATACGCATTAAAATATCTGCACCAGATGGGGGGGTGTCCATTATTATAAATTGATCGCAACCAATGCCTGTTTCTCGATTGGATATTGCTCTGATTTGCTCGCTTGAAAATTGATAATTTAATTGGCGATTATCAATCACCACAAAGTCATTACCAAGACCGTTCATTTTTAAATAGGGAATAGTTTTTGTCATTTTCATTAAACCAAAAGAATTTCATTATGTATCTATATGGAGTAAATCTATGTCAATTTCTAGCCTATCAATTATATAGGCTAATTTTTCATCAATTATATGCAAATATTGCTGCCAATCATCAATATGGTTTAGCTCATGTTTACCGTCAGAAATGCCACGCAAAGCAATCATTGGAATGTTATATGTTTGGCAGGTGCGTAAAAGTGCATAACTCTCCATATCAACCATATCGGCATTGATATTTTTATAGGCATTGCCCGAGATAATATTTGCACCTGTGCTTAGGGAGGCGATGGGAATATGCGGCAAAGTGAGGGGCATTTTTATTATAGCTGGTTGATCTAAAAAGGGTGTTTTACCTTTTTCAAAACCAAGCGGAGAAGCGTCCATATCACGATATGAAATTGAACAGGCTTGATATATTTCAGTTTGTTCTAAGGTGGCTGAACCTGCCGAACCTAGAGAAATTATTATATCTGGAAGTGAGTTTATTGAAGATAATTGAGCAAGGGTTTTGCTAAGGCTAATTGCGGCCTCAACTGGGCCAACACCTGTGAACAGCGGTTTGAAGCGTTTTTCAAGGTGTTTTTTATATTCATTATCAACGGCCATGACATAGAGGAGTTTTTTATTTCTTACTATTTTTATTTCAAAACTCATATATCAAACTCTAGCTTGGAATCATTAGTATTTCATCAGTTTCACAATTAAAGTCCTTCACGGCATTATCAGCAATATTTTGCGCTATTTCATTTGCCCCATCGACCAATTGTGCATCGATATAGGCGACATGGCAGGTGTTGTTTTTTTGAATTTTTGTTACCACAAGGATTGAGCCTTGCTTGAATTCGCCACCACTTTGATCTGAAATATCGGGGAACCACCTTAAAATGGTGGCAATTGGTTTAAACTCACCGTTTTGCTTACTAAGCCGCCACTCAAGTGTTTCATTGATGGTGTTAAAATTTGGCAGTGTTTGACTTGCGGCTTTTTCATCTAGTGCGCCAAATCCATAGGATACAAAAAACCTTAAATCGCCCTCAGCTACATAAAGCGGATAGCCTTTATATCCCGGACAGGCAAACTGAACTCCAAAATCATCAGCATTTAGAATGGTGCATTCCTCAAGATCTATCTTTGTATATTGTGAGATATATTCTTGGGCGTTGGCACTAATTGATGAAAAGGAAAATATTAATGAAAGACTAGATAGTAATGTAATGAAGAGCGGTTTTTTTGCAAAAGGCATTTTGTTTTCCAATCTATCTTTAACTCTATTTAAAACTTGTGGCTTGCATTTATGTTGTTTTTAAGTGCATGAGGAATGTTGAAACTTTTTTATTGAAAATGAAAGCCTAAAGTTTATGAATATTGATGCAATTTCTATCGGCAAAAATCCACCTGATGATTTAAATGTAATTATTGAAGTGCCAATTGGTGGTGAGCCGATTAAATATGAGCTTGATAAAGACAGTGGAGCGTTAATGGTTGATCGCTTTTTATATACTCCAATGCGTTATCCAGGGAATTATGGCTTTGTTCCGCATACACTGTGCGGTGATGGTGATCCGCTTGATGCTATTATTATGAATTCACGTCCGATTGTGCCTGGTGCTGTTGTGCGCTCTCGCCCTGTTGGAGTTTTATTTATGGAAGATGATGGCGGAATAGATGAAAAGCTCATTTGTGTGCCGCACCATAATTTAACTGCGAATTATGATAAAATAAAAGATATTACCGATATGAGCAGTATTCTTTTAGAAAAAGTGAAACATTTTTTCGCTCACTATAAAGATTTAGAGCCAAATAAATGGGTGAAAATACATCATATTGGTAATTTGAGCGAGGCAAGAAAAGTGGTTTTAGATTCTATTGAAATGGCTAAGAAGGGTTAGCTTGAAAGATTATAAAACAAAGAAAAAGCCGCTTCATTTTTATGAAGCGGCTTTTGTTTTTGTAGCTAGAATTTCTTAGCGTGCAAGCACCGCCAATAATAATAAAGCCACGATATTTGTGATTTTTATCATTGGGTTTACGGCAGGGCCTGCGGTGTCTTTATATGGATCACCAACAGTATCGCCTGTTATAGATGCGCCATGAGCGTTTGAACCTTTACCGTGGAACTCACCGCTTTTATCGGTATAGCCATCTTCAAAGGTCTTTTTAGCATTATCCCATGCGCCGCCACCAGCAGTCATAGAGATAGCAACAAATAGGCCAGTGATAATAACACCCATTAACATTGCGCCAAGTGCAGAGAAAGCCGCTGCTTTATCAGCTACCCAATAGATAAGGGTAAACACAACAATTGGCGAAAGCACAGGAAGCATTGAGGGGATAATCATCTCTTTAATTGCTGCCTTTGTAAGCATATCAACGGCACGTCCATAATCTGGTTTTTCTGTGCCTTTCATAATGCCTGGTCTTTCTTTGAATTGACGGCGAACCTCAACCACAACCGATTGAGCGGCACGGCCAACGGCTGTCATAGACATGCCACCAAATAAGAAAGGTAACAAACCACCAATCAACAAACCAACAACCACATAAGGGTCAGTTAATGAGAAAGAAATATCTCCCATTCCAAAGAAGAAATCACCCTCAACTGCAACTTTTGCAAAGTGAATAATATCTTGCGTATAAGCTGAGAATAACACAATTGCACCAAGTGCAGCTGAACCAATAGCATATCCCTTTGTCACAGCTTTTGTTGTGTTACCAACCGCATCAAGCGCATCGGTGTTTTTGCGCACGTCTTCTGGCAATCCTGCCATTTCAGCAATGCCGCCTGCGTTATCTGTAACAGGACCAAAAGCATCAAGTGCTACAACCATGCCAGCAAGTGCAAGCATTGTTGCTACAGAAACTGCAATGCCAAAAATACCAGCAATTTGGAAGGTTGAAATAATACCAACAACAATAACAATGGCTGGAAGAGCAGTTGATTCTAGTGATACTGCAAGCCCTTGAATAACGTTAGTGCCGTGACCTGTTAAAGAGGCTTCGGCAATTGAAGTTACTGGGCGTTTGCCTGTTGCGGTATAATATTCGGTAATTACAATGATTAGACCAGTAATAATTAAACCAATAACACCTGTATAAAATAGATCTAACGGAGTGAAGCCGCCAAGGTCTTTATCCATGCCACCAAATACATAAGAAATAGTTGGATAAAGTGCAAATAGTGAAAGCACACCAGTTGCTATGATGCCTTTATAAAGCGCACCCATGATTGAGCCTTTTCCAAGTTTAACAAAATATGAGCCTGCTATGGAAGTTATTATACAAACCGCACCAATAGCGAGCGGCAATATCATGCCTGCTAGTCTAAACTCTTCAGGTAAAATGATTGAAGCAAGAACCATTGTTGCAACTGCTGTTACAACATAAGTTTCAAATAAATCAGCCGCCATGCCAGCACAATCACCAACATTATCACCAACATTATCTGCAATTGTTGCTGGGTTACGTGGGTCATCTTCGGGAATTCCTGCTTCAAGTTTACCAACCATATCACCGCCAACGTCTGCACCTTTAGTAAAGATGCCGCCGCCAAGACGGGCAAATATTGAAATAAGTGAAGCACCAAATGATAGAGCAACAAGTGCATCAATTACTGAACGTGAAGTTGGAGCAAAGCCTGCAACTGCTGTCATATAAAAGAAATAACCAGCTAGACCAAGTAAACCAAGACCTGCAACAAGCATGCCTGTTATTGCGCCAGATTTAAATGCAAGGTCAAGACCACGAGAGAGTGAAGAAATTGCCGCCTGTGTTACACGCACGTTAGCACGTACAGAAACATTCATGCCGATGAAGCCAGCTAGACCTGACAAAAATGCACCAATGGCAAAACCAACGGCTGAGTAAACACCCAATAACCACCAAGCTATACCAAAGATAAGAATACCAACAAAACTGATAGTTATATATTGACGTTTAAGATAGGCTTGTGCGCCCTCTCTAATTGCCGCAGAAATTTCCTGCATTTTTTCATTGCCACTGTCTGCCGCTAGCAGTGTGCGTGTTGTGATAACGCCATATACTACAGACAATACCCCACATGCTATAATTAGCCATAGTGCTTCACTCATAAGTATAACCCCTAATTAATTTGTTTTTTGTCCTAAAAAGACTTTGCTGGAAAATTTAGTGTAAATATAACTATTTTTACCAACTCCCTCCCCCAAGGTTGTGTTACAGGGTATGGCAAATTGTTGAGCAAGAGGCAATTGTTTTTGGCAATTATTGCTAAAAAGTAGGGGAATTTATGGCTTTTAGTATTATGCGCTGGCCGTTTTGCTCAATGAATATATATCATTGAGCAAATAACAGCATTATTTTAAACTATCTAAATAAAGCAGCACTGTAATAACTGATGATATATTCAACAAAATAAATGGCTAAAAATAGTATAATTGGTGATAGGTCTAAGCCACCCATATTAGGCAAAAATTTGCGAATAGGTTTCAATAATGGCTCAGTTAGAGAATTAATAATGCGCCAAATGGTATCAACAATTTGATTATGAGCATTGATAATATTGAAAGTGAAGAGCCAGCTCATAATAATCATCGCAATTAACACTATTTTATATAGTGATAAAATCATTAAAATGATTTGCATAGCAGCAAAAACAATACCCATATTAATTCTCCAAAATTTACTATATCTCTATTTAGGCTAGGATTTGTTTATTTTCAATGAAGCAAAAATATTATTGCTTAATTTTTGATTTTATTTCTTTGCGTAATATTGTTCGCTCACGATTTGATACACCAATTAACTCGGCAATGCGCCAAACCATATTATCTTCAAGTTCGTGATTATAACCATCAGCAAAGGTAACTTGCCAAAGAAGG